>ERZ773014.1002-NODE-1002-length-18497-cov-41.040560_pt1 | contig 18497 bp, 17 predicted proteins | sample MGYA00580841_ERZ773014 | MGnify/ENA primary metagenome ERZ773014 (study PRJEB29015, sample SAMEA2737989) | human oral metagenome | biome: human oral; feature: human-associated habitat; material: dental | place: China | collected 2067 ...
CCGGGACATCGCGTGCGTTTTCCCCGCACGCGCGGGGATGAGCCCCCCCAGCCCCCGGCGCAGTACACCCCGCGCCCGTTTTCCCCGCACGCGCGGGGATGAGCCGCCATCCCCGGCGGCGCCGACAGCGACCAAGGAGTTTTCCCCGCACGCGCGGGGATGAGCCGTTCGCGCTCCCGAGGTTGGGCAGGTCGAGCTTGTTTTCCCCGCACGCGCGGGGATGAGCCGTCGAACTCGTCGGAGACCACATCGACGAGGGCGTTTTCCCCGCACGCGCGGGGATGAGCCCCCGTCGATGATGGCTTTGCCCGCGTTGACGAGGTTTTCCCCGCACGCGCGGGGATGAGCCCCGCGGCGTCGTATTGCTCCCTGATCCTGGCGGGTTTTCCCCGCACGCGCGGGGATGAGCCCCGACTGGAAAGCTGAGGCCCGCAAGTGGGAGGGTTTTCCCCGCACGCGCGGGGATGAGCCCTCGCTGACTGCGGACGCCACCAGGTGCGGCATGTTTTCCCCGCACGCGCGGGGATGAGCCTCCTTCGTCGAATGGACCTGGGCCAACGCCGGGGTTTTCCCCGCACGCGCGGGGATGAGCCGTACATCGAGACCGATTTCGGGGCGTGCAACATGTTTTCCCCGCACGCGCGGGGATGAGCCCCGGTTCTGGTCGAGGAGCTCGAGGAGCTCGAAGGTTTCCCCGCACGCGCGGGGATGAGCCCGCGACCCCATCGAGCGGTACGGGGTCAGTATCGTTTTCCCCGCACGCGCGGGGATGAGCCCCCGGGTTCACCGAGGGGCCCATGCCCCTCGCCGTTTTCCCCGCACGCGCGGGGATGAGCCGACCGAGCTGCAGAAGCTGCAGGACCGCGTCAAGTTTTCCCCGCACGCGCGGGGATGAGCCTGCCTCGAGGGCCCATTGCTCGCCGGCCAGCCAGTTTTCCCCGCACGCGCGGGGATGAGCCGCGCTACCCCAGAAACGTAATCTACGCCACTATGTTTTCCCCGCACGCGCGGGGATGAGCCGCTCACCCGCCCACCAGGAAGTGGGTGCGTAGGGTTTTCCCCGCACGCGCGGGGATGAGCCGGCGTGGCCGTCGCCTTTCCAGGCAAATACGGCGTTTTCCCCGCACACGCGGGGATGAGCCCCCGGGTTAGTCGGCGCCCTAAGCGCCGAACACGTTTTCCCCGCACACGCGGGGATGAGCCCGGCGACATCACCGCCAAAACCTCCATCGCCGCGTTTTCCCCGCACACGCGGGGATGAGCCGCCGCCGGGCAGGATGTCGTTGTAGACCTGGGCGTTTTCCCCGCACACGCGGGGATGAGCCGGGGTTGACCTTCACGGTAGAGGCGCTCAACAAGTTTTCCCCGCACACGCGGGGATGAGCCCCGGGTGAGCAGCGATGACGCGGGGCAGCATGAGTTTTCCCCGCACACGCGGGGATGAGCCCCACAGCCCCGACCCACTGCCCGCACTCCACCTGTTTTCCCCGCACACGCGGGGATGAGCCGCCACATGCCACGCCGCGCGCCGCATCGTTCGAGTTTTCCCCGCACACGCGGGGATGAGCCCGCTTGCGTCAGGGACGCGCCGTCGCTGGTGGGGTTTTCCCCGCACACGCGGGGATGAGCCGTCCCCGAGGTAGGTCCCGATGAGCTTGAAGGCGTTTTCCCCGCACACGCGGGGATGAGCCTGGGCCGCCTCCTCACGGCAGTCCGCCCCACCGGTTTTCCCCGCACACGCGGGGATGAGCCCTCATCGGCGACCTCCTCAGTGGCATGTGGACGGTTTTCCCAGCACACGCGGGGATGAGCCTTCGGCGGCGGCGGCTTCTACTACTGGGACATCGTTTTCCCCGCACACGCGGGGATGAGCCGAAGCACACGCCCATGGCCGGTAAAAGCGCGATGTTTTCCCCGCACACGCGGGGATGAGCCCAACTTCATCAGGGGGTTGGCGTTGTCGATGAGGTTTTCCCCGCACACGCGGGGATGAGCCCACCTGGAGGGGGCCGACCAGAGTGGTCTTCCCGTTTTCCCCGCACACGCGGGGATGAGCCGACAAGACAGAGGAGGAGCTGGTGGCCGCGATGGTTTTCCCCGCACACGCGGGGATGAGCCCGGGGTCGGGCCACGTCCCCAATGCCCCCCGGCGTTTTCCCCGCACACGCGGGGATGAGCCGCCCGCCATCACGGGGGCCATGAACTGGCTCTCGTTTTCCCCGCACACGCGGGGATGAGCCTGGCGCGCTGCGCTCGCGGACGCCTGAAAGAAAGTTTTCCCCGCACACGCGGGGATGAGCCCGATGCCGGCGCCGCTCACATCCTTTTCAACGAGTTTTCCCCGCACACGCGGGGATGAGCCGACCTTGGTGCGGGTGGCTTCCGTGGCTGCCCCGTTTTCCCCGCACACGCGGGGATGAGCCCAGGGCTGGGACATCCCAGCCCTGTTCCGCGAGGTTTTCCCCGCACACGCGGGGATGAGCCAATCGACTGGACCCAGAAACAGCACTACAGATCGTTTTCCCCGCACACGCGGGGATGAGCCGGTGAGCGTCGGGAGGGGGTCCGGCGAGTGGTTGTTTTCCCCGCACACGCGGGGATGAGCCCGGTTCGTGCGGGCCGTGCGCCCTGGCGCCACCGTTTTCCCCGCACACGCGGGGATGAGCCCTTGATCCGCGAGAGGTCGTCGGGCAGGAGCAGGTTTTCCCCGCACACGCGGGGATGAGCCGCGCCCGTCGTCCGTCGCCGTGACCGGCCCCAGGTTTTCCCCGCACACGCGGGGATGAGCCCAGCTGGGGCTCGGCCGGGGACAGGGCCCCGATGTTTTCCCCGCACACGCGGGGATGAGCCCGGGCGCCTCATCACCCCGGCCACGAAGATCCTGTTTTCCCCGCACACGCGGGGATGAGCCCCAGGGGATGCCCGCAGCTTCCCTGGAGTGCTCGTTTTCCCCGCACACGCGGGGATGAGCCCCCGAACCCCCAAACCCCCATCGAGGAGGACCCGTTTTCCCCGCACACGCGGGGATGAGCCGTGGGGCAAGCGTGAAGCTTGTGACGAAACTCCGTTTTCCCCGCACACGCGGGGATGAGCCCCAACGCCCGAGAATATGGTCGCACACTTGCCCGTTTTCCCCGCACACGCGGGGATGAGCCCATCCCGCGCAGCGGCCTCAGCGCGGCGCGCAAGTTTTCCCCGCACACGCGGGGATGAGCCCACCCCCGCGCCGCTGAGGGGGCCAGCGCCGCCGTTTTCCCCGCACACGCGGGGATGAGCCTGAAGTCCCCCGCTCGCGGAGAGGCCAGGATTTGTTTTCCCCGCACACGCGGGGATGAGCCCCGCGGGCGGCCCGCCTCGGGCTGGCGGATGAGGTTTTCCCCGCACACGCGGGGATGAGCCGCCGTCGATACGGATCACGTCGGCGGCGTTGACGTTTTCCCCGCACACGCGGGGATGAGCCCGCCCGCTTGGCCGCCGAGGGCATGGACAAGCTGTTTTCCCCGCACACGCGGGGATGAGCCGTGATTGCCGTCCAAGCATTCGCAGTCTTACGAGTTTTCCCCGCACACGCGGGGATGAGCCCTGCCACCATGTGGCAGGATCATAGGGGTCGCGGTTTTCCCCGCACACGCGGGGATGAGCCGCCGATCGACAGGCTGCGGATCGCGCCGTCGCGGTTTTCCCCGCACACGCGGGGATGAGCCCTGCGCGAGGTCTCGCTCGTGCCCTGGCCCGCCGTTTTCCCCGCACACGCGGGGATGAGCCCGCGCTGGTGCGCAGATCGTCCTCCAGGTCATCGTTTTCCCCGCACACGCGGGGATGAGCCCGCGACCATCGAGCAGAATGGGCAAACGCTCACGTTTTCCCCGCACACGCGGGGATGAGCCCAATGGGCAGCAGTTGAAGAATACTGTTGAGGGGTTTTCCCCGCACACGCGGGGATGAGCCGGCGTCGGCACTGAGGTTGGCCATCTGTCCCAAGTTTTCCCCGCACACGCGGGGATGAGCCCCCTCAGAATCAAACACGCTACAACCGCCGTCAGTTTTCCCCGCACACGCGGGGATGAGCCCGCGGGGCCAACCCGGTTGGCTTGGTCAATGAGGTTTTCCCCGCACACGCGGGGATGAGCCGGAGTACTTGGCGGCGCGGGGGCTTTCCGCGGAGTTTTCCCCGCACACGCGGGGATGAGCCGGGGCCCTTTGTCGATCTTGCTCACCTCTGGGTGTTTTCCCCGCACACGCGGGGATGAGCCGGCTGCTCGCAAGATGGAAGCCGCGTTGAAGGCGTTTTCCCCGCACACGCGGGGATGAGCCGGAAACCACGATGAGTAATCCGGGTAAGCGCAAGTTTTCCCCGCACACGCGGGGATGAGCCCAAGGAGGGCGCCCAGGCTTCAGGCGCCCGTCAGTTTTCCCCGCACACGCGGGGATGAGCCCGGCCAGGAGAACGTCCAGAACCCCGCGCCCCAGTTTTCCCCGCACACGCGGGGATGAGCCGCGCTGCCGCCGCTCCCGCGCCCATAAATCCCCGTTTTCCCCGCACACGCGGGGATGAGCCCCTCGCCCTGCCCGGCGCGTGGATCACACCCAGGTTTTCCCCGCACACGCGGGGATGAGCCCGCGAGGAAGTCGATGTGGGAGCCCTGCGCGGTGTTTTCCCCGCACACGCGGGGATGAGCCCAACCGCAGAACAGGCGTCCCGTATGCCAACCCGTTTTCCCCGCACACGCGGGGATGAGCCCCGGGGCATCGGTCGTCTGGAACGTCCTCGAGCGTTTTCCCCGCACACGCGGGGATGAGCCTGGGCGGCCGCCAACCAGGAGAGCGCCCGGATGGTTTTCCCCGCACACGCGGGGATGAGCCCGCGGACAGCCCGTACTCGATGAGCTGCGACCAGTTTTCCCCGCACACGCGGGGATGAGCCGACCGGCCACGGCGCGGCCCGGCACCCCTCGACGTTTTCCCCGCACACGCGGGGATGAGCCGGCGCGTTCGCGAACATGGGAGCCGCCCTCGGGGTTTTCCCCGCACACGCGGGGATGAGCCCGCGTTCTGGCGCATCCGCCGCGACAAGGACTCGTTTTCCCCGCACACGCGGGGATGAGCCCGCCAGGCTCGCCGCCGAGGGCCTGAACGGCCTGTTTTCCCCGCACACGCGGGGATGAGCCCCAGTCCAGGTCCGAGCCGAACCCGGCCACATTGTTTTCCCCGCACACGCGGGGATGAGCCCCGAGGTCGTACAGGGCCTTCCCGGCGGCGACGGTTTTCCCCGCACACGCGGGGATGAGCCCTCCTGGGCGCGAAGGTCCACGCCGTGGGCAATGTTTTCCCCGCACACGCGGGGATGAGCCCGGGGAGGAGATAAGTCTGGAACCAGTCCACGAGTTTTCCCCGCACACGCGGGGATGAGCCCAGCTGGGCAACGCCGGTCTCCGACTTTTGAAGGTTTTCCCCGCACACGCGGGGATGAGCCCGCTCGCGTCGTCTGCCGGGAGTGCAACCAGCGGTTTTCCCCGCACACGCGGGGATGAGCCCGCTGCGGAGAAGTCATTCCGCAACAAGATCGGGTTTTCCCCGCACACGCGGGGATGAGCCCAAGCCGAAAGGAGTGGACTAAATGAAGTCCATGTTTTCCCCGCACACGCGGGGATGAGCCCCATTCCAGCCCTTGAAGCAACACGTGGTGGCGGTTTTCCCCGCACACGCGGGGATGAGCCCAGCGAGCGCTAGTGCGGTTTGAATACTAGAGGGTTTTCCCCGCACACGCGGGGATGAGCCCGCGCCAGCCGCAACGTCAATAGCCGCAGCGAAGTTTTCCCCGCACACGCGGGGATGAGCCGCTTGATGGGAAGAAAATCGATTTGCAGGCCCTGTTTTCCCCGCACACGCGGGGATGAGCCCGAGGCAGCGCCCCAGCGAGCGAGGCCGCGCCAGTTTTCCCCGCACACGCGGGGATGAGCCCCCCCTACATCCGACAATTCTCCCATCATCGTCGTTTTCCCCGCACACGCGGGGATGAGCCCTTCACCATCCCGGATTGGAACGCCTCGCCAGCGTTTTCCCCGCACACGCGGGGATGAGCCCCCTGACGTGTCGTCCACGATCCCCGGGCGGTGTTTTCCCCGCACACGCGGGGATGAGCCCTCGCTCCCCAGAGCAGTCGTCACATGGATCGTGTTTTCCCCGCACACGCGGGGATGAGCCGGCCCCGGCCAAGAGACCCCATGAACCTGAACAGTTTTCCCCGCACACGCGGGGATGAGCCCACGTTCTCGCGGGGGTGGTGGGCGGCGTACATGTTTTCCCCGCACACGCGGGGATGAGCCGACCGAGGTCGCCACCGCTACCATCGACACCTAGTTTTCCCCGCACACGCGGGGATGAGCCGCAGGCCAATGAGGGTGATGCCCTGCCCACCGGGTTTTCCCCGCACACGCGGGGATGAGCCCACCCACCCCGGACCGTGCGCGGCCAGCTCGTCGTTTTCCCCGCACACGCGGGGATGAGCCCCCGGGGAATCCAGTCCCTCCACCCGCATGTGCGTTTTCCCCGCACACGCGGGGATGAGCCGGCGCGTTCGCGAACATGGGCGCCGCCCTCGGGGTTTTCCCCGCACACGCGGGGATGAGCCCTCGAAGGTAGAGCCCTTCTCGTCCCCGGCCTCGTTTTCCCCGCACACGCGGGGATGAGCCCGCCCTGGTGAACTTCTTGGTGTCGGCGACGACGTTTTCCCCGCACACGCGGGGATGAGCCCTGGGCGGCGAGGTCGGCGGCAACGCCGATGAGGTTTTCCCCGCACACGCGGGGATGAGCCCCTGCCCGGCTGATGGCGCGCAGCGGGATCTACCGTTTTCCCCGCACACGCGGGGATGAGCCCCGACCCGCTGGCTGGGTCTCCCGACCAGTCTAGTTTTCCCCGCACACGCGGGGATGAGCCCGCGCCGCGCTCCTCATCGAGGGCGAAAGCCTCGTTTTCCCCGCACACGCGGGGATGAGCCTCCCGTCGGCCACCCGCCTCGCCCGCGCGACTCGTTTTCCCCGCACACGCGGGGATGAGCCGCGTCTCAGCCAGTCGATCCGCAACCGCACCGTGTTTTCCCCGCACACGCGGGGATGAGCCCGTGGGTCCATGCCCCGGTGAGGGTGTAGGGGTGTTTTCCCCGCACACGCGGGGATGAGCCGTAGCTCAAAAAAGGCCCGCGCCGCGCGCGAGTGTTTTCCCCGCACACGCGGGGATGAGCCCACCGACGCCCTCCTCAGGGAGGACTTCAACACGTTTTCCCCGCACACGCGGGGATGAGCCATGGAGGCCGCGGCGGAGGAAACCATCGCCGCGGTTTTCCCCGCACACGCGGGGATGAGCCCCGGACCGTGCGCCCCATCATCGCCACCCCTCCGTTTTCCCCGCACACGCGGGGATGAGCCCCCCATCCGCGCCGCCTCGGCACGGATGTTGCCGTTTTCCCCGCACACGCGGGGATGAGCCCTGGATCAGCATCATCGCTGTGGCTATTGCCGGGTTTTCCCCGCACACGCGGGGATGAGCCCGGTCGCCTACCACGCCCACACCCACGCCCCCAGTTTTCCCCGCACACGCGGGGATGAGCCCCGCGCTGGCGGCCGCTGGTAGGCGGCCTGAGAGTTTTCCCCGCACACGCGGGGATGAGCCTGCCCGCACTGTAGCGCTTCAACTCCACGGACAGTTTTCCCCGCACACGCGGGGATGAGCCCCCTGCATATGCTGCGGCACCGCTTCGCCACCGGTTTTCCCCGCACACGCGGGGATGAGCCCTCGGACCTGGCCGTTCCTTTGGTCGAGACCATGTTTTCCCCGCACACGCGGGGATGAGCCGATGGGGTCCGACTGATGCCCGCTCCCGACCTGGTTTTCCCCGCACACGCGGGGATGAGCCCGACTCGGCGGACAGGTTCTTCCGCAGACGGAGGTTTTCCCCGCACACGCGGGGATGAGCCCAACTGGATCTCCATGAACTCCAGGTTCGGGAAGTTTTCCCCGCACACGCGGGGATGAGCCGCAATTGTCAGGGAGGAGCCGCTGATGCCCCGCGTTTTCCCCGCACACGCGGGGATGAGCCGGACCCGGAACTGGAGCGAGTAGTGAAGGTCCAGTTTTCCCCGCACACGCGGGGATGAGCCCCCCAATGGGTCGCCGAATACCTCAAATCACTGGTTTTCCTCGCACACGCGGGGATGAGCCGCCCTTGTCCAGGGCGACGGCGTATGCGTCGTAGTTTTCCCCGCACACGCGGGGATGAGCCCATTGGTCCCCATCTTCCAAACCGCGTTCGACAGTTTTCCCCGCACACGCGGGGATGAGCCGTCGGCGAGCGCGGACTTCACGATGTGGATCAGGTTTTCCCCGCACACGCGGGGATGAGCCGCGCTACGCGCTTCGGGCGGCATCGTGTCCCAAGTTTTCCCCGCACACGCGGGGATGAGCCGCTCTCGTCGCTCCCGACATCCACGTTGAACGGGTTTTCCCCGCACACGCGGGGATGAGCCGGGAGTGCTCGTGCTCGCGGCGAGCTCGCGCCAGTTTTCCCCGCACACGCGGGGATGAGCCGGTCCCCCAGCAGGACCGCGTCCTCGTCATAAAGTTTTCCCCGCACACGCGGGGATGAGCCCGCGTACCACCCGTAGACGGTCTCCAACCTCAGGTTTTCCCCGCACACGCGGGGATGAGCCCAGATGCAAATACGAGGCTGTCATGCGCAAGCAGTTTTCCCCGCACACGCGGGGATGAGCCTCCGCGATGTCCTCGCGCAGTGACTCGTTCATTGTTTTCCCCGCACACGCGGGGATGAGCCGCAGGGCCGCCTGCCCGCCCCCGACGTGCTGGTGTTTTCCCCGCACACGCGGGGATGAGCCCGCGACAAGCACGGCCCGGGGCGGGGACGCTTGGTTTTCCCCGCACACGCGGGGATGAGCCGCGCGTCCCCTACGCCAACTGCGTCCACTGGGGGTTTTCCCCGCACACGCGGGGATGAGCCCCTGGACGGCCTCACCGTCGTCACGAACAAGTAGTTTTCCCCGCACACGCGGGGATGAGCCCGGGCTGGCGGCCATGAGGCGCCGCCTGGAGGCGTTTTCCCCGCACACGCGGGGATGAGCCCACGGAGCCGAACGTCGCCGACATCGTCGCTGGGTTTTCCCCGCACACGCGGGGATGAGCCGGCACGCTGGCGGAACGCCTGCATGCTGATGATGTTTTCCCCGCACACGCGGGGATGAGCCCTGAATAAGCACCTGACCTGACGCCCCAGCCTGGTTTTCCCCGCACACGCGGGGATGAGCCGAAGTGGCTGGGAATCCCCGGCGGCGTCACCGTGTTTTCCCCGCACACGCGGGGATGAGCCGCGCAAGAACCAGATCGCCCTGCGCCTGGAGACGTTTTCCCCGCACACGCGGGGATGAGCCCATCGTCGCCGGAAACATTCGCGCCGAAGCGTCGTTTTCCCCGCACACGCGGGGATGAGCCCACCCACACCATGAGCAAACGCAGATGCGCAGGGTTTTCCCCGCACACGCGGGGATGAGCCCGCGCGTTCGTACTCGGCGAGGCTCATGTTCGCGTTTTCCCCGCACACGCGGGGATGAGCCCTTAGCCGTGAAAGTTATAGAGGTTATAAAAAGGTTTTCCCCGCACACGCGGGGATGAGCCTTCATCTTGACTCGCTTTGTCGCCCGCCTCAATGTTTTCCCCGCACACGCGGGGATGAGCCCTCCAGTACAATACCGCCCCGAGAACATCCAAGGTTTTCCCCGCACACGCGGGGATGAGCCCCTCAGCCCGGACCCCCTGCCCGCGATCACGTTGTTTTCCCCGCACACGCGGGGATGAGCCGCAATGCCACAGGCCCCGGTCGAAGTCCAAGCTGTTTTCCCCGCACACGCGGGGATGAGCCCAGTCGGATCAACCAAATCCGACACCTCCTCGCGTTTTCCTCGCACACGCGGGGATGAGCCCGGCGGACCGCCCCCACGCGAACGCAGATGCGCGTTTTCCCCGCACACGCGGGGATGAGCCCATGTGGATCATGGTGGGGCCGGGTATTGACGTGTTTTCCCCGCACACGCGGGGATGAGCCTTGTCAAGGTGGTGATCCGGTCGTCGAGGCCGTGTTTTCCCCGCACACGCGGGGATGAGCCTGGACCGCCTCCTCACGGCAGTCCGCCCCACCGGTTTTCCCCGCACACGCGGGGATGAGCCCTCATCGGCGACCTCCTCAGTGGCATGTGGACGGTTTTCCCAGCACACGCGGGGATGAGCCTTCGGCGGCGGCGGCTTCTACTACTGGGACATCGTTTTCCCCGCACACGCGGGGATGAGCCGAAGCACACGCCCATGGCCGGTAAAAGCGCGATGTTTTCCCCGCACACGCGGGGATGAGCCCAACTTCATCAGGGGGTTGGCGTTGTCGATGAGGTTTTCCCCGCACACGCGGGGATGAGCCCACCTGGAGGGGGCCGACCAGAGTGGTCTTCCCGTTTTCCCCGCACACGCGGGGATGAGCCGACAAGACAGAGGAGGAGCTGGTGGCCGCGATGGTTTTCCCCGCACACGCGGGGATGAGCCCGGGGTCGGGCCACGTCCCCAATGCCCCCCGGCGTTTTCCCCGCACACGCGGGGATGAGCCGCCCGCCATCACGGGGGCCATGAACTGGCTCTCGTTTTCCCCGCACACGCGGGGATGAGCCTGGCGCGCTGCGCTCGCGGACGCCTGAAAGAAAGTTTTCCCCGCACACGCGGGGATGAGCCCGATGCCGGCGCCGCTCACATCCTTTTCAACGAGTTTTCCCCGCACACGCGGGGATGAGCCGACCTTGGTGCGGGTGGCTTCCGTGGCTGCCCCGTTTTCCCCGCACACGCGGGGATGAGCCCAGGGCTGGGACATCCCAGCCCTGTTCCGCGAGGTTTTCCCCGCACACGCGGGGATGAGCCAATCGACTGGACCCAGAAACAGCACTACAGATCGTTTTCCCCGCACACGCGGGGATGAGCCGGTGAGCGTCGGGAGGGGGTCCGGCGAGTGGTTGTTTTCCCCGCACACGCGGGGATGAGCCCGGTTCGTGCGGGCCGTGCGCCCTGGCGCCACCGTTTTCCCCGCACACGCGGGGATGAGCCCTTGATCCGCGAGAGGTCGTCGGGCAGGAGCAGGTTTTCCCCGCACACGCGGGGATGAGCCGCGCCCGTCGTCCGTCGCCGTGACCGGCCCCAGGTTTTCCCCGCACACGCGGGGATGAGCCCAGCTGGGGCTCGGCCGGGGACAGGGCCCCGATGTTTTCCCCGCACACGCGGGGATGAGCCCGGGCGCCTCATCACCCCGGCCACGAAGATCCTGTTTTCCCCGCACACGCGGGGATGAGCCCCAGGGGATGCCCGCAGCTTCCCTGGAGTGCTCGTTTTCCCCGCACACGCGGGGATGAGCCCCCGAACCCCCAAACCCCCATCGAGGAGGACCCGTTTTCCCCGCACACGCGGGGATGAGCCGTGGGGCAAGCGTGAAGCTTGTGACGAAACTCCGTTTTCCCCGCACACGCGGGGATGAGCCCCAACGCCCGAGAATATGGTCGCACACTTGCCCGTTTTCCCCGCACACGCGGGGATGAGCCCATCCCGCGCAGCGGCCTCAGCGCGGCGCGCAAGTTTTCCCCGCACACGCGGGGATGAGCCCACCCCCGCGCCGCTGAGGGGGCCAGCGCCGCCGTTTTCCCCGCACACGCGGGGATGAGCCTGAAGTCCCCCGCTCGCGGAGAGGCCAGGATTTGTTTTCCCCGCACACGCGGGGATGAGCCCCGCGGGCGGCCCGCCTCGGGCTGGCGGATGAGGTTTTCCCCGCACACGCGGGGATGAGCCGCCGTCGATACGGATCACGTCGGCGGCGTTGACGTTTTCCCCGCACACGCGGGGATGAGCCCGCCCGCTTGGCCGCCGAGGGCATGGACAAGCTGTTTTCCCCGCACACGCGGGGATGAGCCGTGATTGCCGTCCAAGCATTCGCAGTCTTACGAGTTTTCCCCGCACACGCGGGGATGAGCCCTGCCACCATGTGGCAGGATCATAGGGGTCGCGGTTTTCCCCGCACACGCGGGGATGAGCCGCCGATCGACAGGCTGCGGATCGCGCCGTCGCGGTTTTCCCCGCACACGCGGGGATGAGCCCTGCGCGAGGTCTCGCTCGTGCCCTGGCCCGCCGTTTTCCCCGCACACGCGGGGATGAGCCCGCGCTGGTGCGCAGATCGTCCTCCAGGTCATCGTTTTCCCCGCACACGCGGGGATGAGCCCGCGACCATCGAGCAGAATGGGCAAACGCTCACGTTTTCCCCGCACACGCGGGGATGAGCCCAATGGGCAGCAGTTGAAGAATACTGTTGAGGGGTTTTCCCCGCACACGCGGGGATGAGCCGGCGTCGGCACTGAGGTTGGCCATCTGTCCCAAGTTTTCCCCGCACACGCGGGGATGAGCCCCCTCAGAATCAAACACGCTACAACCGCCGTCAGTTTTCCCCGCACACGCGGGGATGAGCCCGCGGGGCCAACCCGGTTGGCTTGGTCAATGAGGTTTTCCCCGCACACGCGGGGATGAGCCGGAGTACTTGGCGGCGCGGGGGCTTTCCGCGGAGTTTTCCCCGCACACGCGGGGATGAGCCGGGGCCCTTTGTCGATCTTGCTCACCTCTGGGTGTTTTCCCCGCACACGCGGGGATGAGCCGGCTGCTCGCAAGATGGAAGCCGCGTTGAAGGCGTTTTCCCCGCACACGCGGGGATGAGCCGGAAACCACGATGAGTAATCCGGGTAAGCGCAAGTTTTCCCCGCACACGCGGGGATGAGCCCAAGGAGGGCGCCCAGGCTTCAGGCGCCCGTCAGTTTTCCCCGCACACGCGGGGATGAGCCCGGCCAGGAGAACGTCCAGAACCCCGCGCCCCAGTTTTCCCCGCACACGCGGGGATGAGCCGCGCTGCCGCCGCTCCCGCGCCCATAAATCCCCGTTTTCCCCGCACACGCGGGGATGAGCCCCTCGCCCTGCCCGGCGCGTGGATCACACCCAGGTTTTCCCCGCACACGCGGGGATGAGCCCGCGAGGAAGTCGATGTGGGAGCCCTGCGCGGTGTTTTCCCCGCACACGCGGGGATGAGCCCTGCGGCCCGGTGATATCGATCGACGCCCTGCGGTTTTCCCCGCACACGCGGGGATGAGCCCATCCCCGACGGGACCCTGCGGGAGGTGGACCCGTTTTCCCCGCACACGCGGGGATGAGCCGCCATCAACGTCGAGGTCATCACATCCGCCGTGGTTTTCCCCGCACACGCGGGGATGAGCCGAAGCGCCCCGAGGTCGCCGACTACACGGGCAAGTTTTCCCCGCACACGCGGGGATGAGCCCTGGGGCCTCCGCCCCTGGTGGGGGCCTCGCCGGTTTTCCCCGCACACGCGGGGATGAGCCCGCGACGGTGGCAGGGTTGAGCATGTCCTCAGTGTTTTCCCCGCACACGCGGGGATGAGCCAGAACGACCAAAGGCCACTGCCTTCCTCTTTGAGTTTTCCCCGCACGCGCGGGGATGAGCCGGCGTCCTCGAGGCTGTGGAGGGTGTTCTCGATGTTTTCCCCGCACACGCGGGGATGAGCCGGCCGGAGAGCACACCGGCGACCTCGCCCATCCGTTTTCCCCGCACACGCGGGGATGAGCCCGCCCCGCTGATGGTCTCGATGTGGGCGCCGATGTTTTCCCCGCACACGCGGGGATGAGCCGATCAACCGGTCTCGGCGCCACATGCACAGCTCGTTTTCCCCGCACACGCGGGGATGAGCCGACCTACGCGACAAGCCGTCGATTCCAGGTCGAGTTTTCCCCGCACACGCGGGGATGAGCCCACCCAGAGCATCGACGCCCTGGCATCGGACGCGTTTTCCCCGCACACGCGGGGATGAGCCCCCGATCCCCTCGCGCTACTTCAAAGGCGGCCTGTTTTCCCCGCACACGCGGGGATGAGCCCCCGCTCCTGGCCGCTGAGGACGGGGCCATGTGGTTTTCCCCGCACACGCGGGGATGAGCCGAGGCCCTGCGCGGCCAAACCCTCAAAGGCTTCGTTTTCCCCGCACACGCGGGGATGAGCCGGCGGCTTTGAGGGCGGCCCGCTGGTCGCGGGCGTTTTCCCCGCACACGCGGGGATGAGCCGCTTATCCTCGACGTGGCACCCTCCCCGGAAGAGTTTTCCCCGCACACGCGGGGATGAGCCGCCCAGAACGCTGTCCACGAGGCCGCTGATGCCGTTTTCCCCGCACACGCGGGGATGAGCCGGGGACTCCGGGTAGGTTGGTGGAGCGGAGGGCGTTTTCCCCGCACACGCGGGGATGAGCCGAACTGAGCAAGGCGCGAGAACATGTGTCCATAGTTTTCCCCGCACACGCGGGGATGAGCCGCTGGCGTGTACACGCCCGCCTACGCCAGAAAGGTTTTCCCCGCACACGCGGGGATGAGCCGGACGCGAGCGCCCTGGTGTGGGCCGACCTTGCGTTTTCCCCGCACACGCGGGGATGAGCCCTGGGGCTCGGGGAAGAGCCCCGGCATCATCTGGTTTTCCCCGCACACGCGGGGATGAGCCCAGCTGGCACGCCGTCGCGTACTCGCGGGACGTGTTTTCCCCGCACACGCGGGGATGAGCCCCCGATGGAAAGGCTGGTGATCGCGCCGTCGCGGTTTTCCCCGCACACGCGGGGATGAGCCGGGCCTGGTCTCCGGGATCAGCGATGCGCTCCCGTTTTCCCCGCACACGCGGGGATGAGCCGGCCCTCGGAGTCGAGGGCGTCGAGCTCGACCCGTTTTCCCCGCACACGCGGGGATGAGCCGAGTTAGCCACCGTGTGCGCTTGCGATGTAGTTGTTTTCCCCGCACACGCGGGGATGAGCCGATCGACCACGTCGCACGGCGTGTCGCCCACACGTTTTCCCCGCACACGCGGGGATGAGCCCCGCGCTCAAGGTTGGGGAAAACCGTCTGAGCTGTTTTCCCCGCACACGCGGGGATGAGCCGGCGACGAAGTTGAGGCGGGAGCCGATGGCGGCGTTTTCCCCGCACACGCGGGGATGAGCCTGGTCCACTTCGTGGCGCCGCGCAGCCGTGCGGGTTTTCCCCGCACACGCGGGGATGAGCCCTTCACGCGGCCGAGGTCGTCGGGGAGGATAAGGTTTTCCCCGCACACGCGGGGATGAGCCCGCCTGCTCCCAGGTGTCCTCGATGTCGAAGACGTTTTCCCCGCACACGCGGGGATGAGCCCCAGCATTGGCGGGAGCCCGTGGCCGTGCTCCCGTTTTCCCCGCACACGCGGGGATGAGCCGGAAGCGGAGGCCGCCCGCATCGAGCGGCAACGGTTTTCCCCGCACACGCGGGGATGAGCCGGCGACGACGATCTGGCGTCTTTGCCGGGGCCGGTTTTCCCCGCACACGCGGGGATGAGCCCGTGCTCTCCCACGGGACGGGCGCAATGCACATGTTTTCCCCGCACACGCGGGGATGAGCCGGACCACTGAATGAACTCCCGCATCGTCGCGCGGTTTTCCCCGCACACGCGGGGATGAGCCTCGATCGACAAGCTCTACAACGAGTGCGTTTCTGTTTTCCCCGCACACGCGGGGATGAGCCCAACGAGCTCGACGAGATGGAGCGCCGCTACAGGTTTTCCCCGCACACGCGGGGATGAGCCGACCGATGTCGGTCTTTGTCGTACGCGGCTGGAGTTTTCCCCGCACACGCGGGGATGAGCCTTCCTTGGCGCCGACGTCGCCCCAGGCGCCGATGTTTTCCCCGCACACGCGGGGATGAGCCCTGGTCACCGTGACCAGGGGCGCGTCCGAGGCTGTTTTCCCCGCACACGCGGGGATGAGCCGCCGTGGGAGGCGATCTGCCACATCCGGTTAAGGTTTTCCCCGCACACGCGGGGATGAGCCGGGTACGCGCGAAGTGCGTACCCCCGGCGGCCCGTTTTCCCCGCACACGCGGGGATGAGCCCAAGTCGCACTGGATGAGCTGGGGCTCGTCCCGGTTTTCCCCGCACACGCGGGGATGAGCCGCGGTCGGACGGCTTCGTCGGAGTTCCGAGGACGTTTTCCCCGCACACGCGGGGATGAGCCATGTGACCAAGGTCCCAGGGGGGTACCCCCAGGGTTTTCCCCGCACACGCGGGGATGAGCCGCCCAGCAGCAATTTGTTGATGTCCATGAGGATGTTTTCCCCGCACACGCGGGGATGAGCCGTCGAGGACACCATCAGGGTCGGCACCGGCGCCGTTTTCCCCGCACACGCGGGGATGAGCCGTCCACGACTGTGTCGAGCCAGGCGTCGAAGTCGTTTTCCCCGCACACGCGGGGATGAGCCCGCCACCGACGCCACCGAGACCATCGAGGAGCTGTTTTCCCCGCACACGCGGGGATGAGCCGCATCGACGCCGACCAGGCGCTCCTCGTCCTGCGTTTTCCCCGCACACGCGGGGATGAGCCGAGTGGGATGTCGATGTCGCGTGCGAGGCGCGAGTTTTCCCCGCACACGCGGGGATGAGCCGTTGGCCTGCGGCATTGAGTTCATGTGCAGGTAGTTTTCCCCGCACACGCGGGGATGAGCCGGCGGCATCGACCTGGGCCTCTTCGGCTATCACGTTTTCCCCGCACACGCGGGGATGAGCCCATCTACACCACCATGGGCCTCGCCCACGCCTAGTTTTCCCCGCACACGCGGGGATGAGCCCAATTTCCGCATCCTCGACGCCGGGACCCAGTAGTTTTCCCCGCACACGCGGGGATGAGCCGACAGGCAAGCCGCTGGACGACATCCATAACTGGTTTTCCCCGCACACGCGGGGATGAGCCAGGCCGGGGCGGAAGCTCTCGGTGCCGACCCCAAGTTTTCCCCGCACACGCGGGGATGAGCCGGCGAAGGCCGGAGCAGACTTCTCCTACGAGAAGTTTTCCCCGCACACGCGGGGATGAGCCCATGCCACGCCCCGCCATGGAGGTGCTGAACGGGTTTTCCCCGCACACGCGGGGATGAGCCCCTGTGCGAGGAGGCACTCCACTCGTGCAATTGGTTTTCCCCGCACACGCGGGGATGAGCCCTGTGGTGGTGCTGTACGGTGAAGCAGACGTGGGTTTTCCCCGCACACGCGGGGATGAGCCCGCGCGCAGGGGCATGCGGTCCCCCGGCGATCCGTTTTCCCCGCACACGCGGGGATGAGCTGCCGCGTAGGAGGGCAGCTCGTCGATGCCGAGGGTTTTCCCCGCACACGCGGGGATGAGCCGGAGAACCCGAGTTCTTGCATGGCGCCCGCGTTGTTTTCCCCGCACACGCGGGGATGAGCCGTTGGTAGGCGGCGGTCGTGCCGTCCTTGGTGGGTTTTCCCCGCACACGCGGGGATGAGCCCCGGCCCCGCAGGTCGGGGACCCGGAACGTGAAGTTTTCCCCGCACACGCGGGGATGAGCCTGGGAGGTGTACCTCATCGCCCCCGACAGCGGCGTTTTCCCCGCACACGCGGGGATGAGCCCAGGGCGTTGGGGTCGTTCACGAGGAGGGCGTGGTTTTCCCCGCACACGCGGGGATGAGCCGAAGCCCCGCTCCCGCGCCAAGCCCGGAACCGAGTTTTCCCCGCACACGCGGGGATGAGCCCCAGTTCGACGTGGCACACGAGCAACGCGGCAAGTTTTCCCCGCACACGCGGGGATGAGCCCCGCTCGGAAGGAGCACTCCAATGACACGCCGCAGTTTTCCCCGCACACGCGGGGATGAGCCGACGGGGCCGACGGTGGGCTCGGTGATGGTCACGTTTTCCCCGCACACGCGGGGATGAGCCCGAAGCGGTGGACCGCCTGGAGGCAGTGCTCCAGTTTTCCCCGCACACGCGGGGATGAGCCGTCGGGGCGCATCTCCTGGAAGTAGGCGAGGAAGTTTTCCCCGCACACGCGGGGATGAGCCCACGCTCTCGACGGCGCCCTGGGACTGCTGGAGGTTTTCCCCGCACACGCGGGGATGAGCCGGGGTCGGCGTGGATGAGCACGTCGCGCCGTCCGTTTTCCCCGCACACGCGGGGATGAGCCGTCCGCGCCCTCGAAAACCGCGACCCCCTGCAGGTTTTCCCCGCACACGCGGGGATGAGCCCAGTGTCTGAACCCCCATTCTCACGCCTCCTTTGTTTTCCCCGCACACGCGGGGATGAGCCGATCGGGGCGAGGGGCGACGCCTCGACCAGGGCGTTTTCCCCGCACACGCGGGGATGAGCCGTACTCCACACCACCGTTCGCGAAGTAGTCCGTGTTTTCCCCGCACACGCGGGGATGAGCCTCGGCGGTACCAGAGGCCGGTGAACTCTTTCTTGTTTTCCCCGCACACGCGGGGATGAGCCGGAGTACGCGGAATCCGGGTACTTCTCGTACAGGTTTTCCCCGCACACGCGGGGATGAGCCGCGCGCCCAGCGCGCCGCCGAGGCCGCCC
>ERZ773014.1006-NODE-1006-length-18452-cov-21.252324_pt1 | contig 18452 bp, 15 predicted proteins | sample MGYA00580841_ERZ773014 | MGnify/ENA primary metagenome ERZ773014 (study PRJEB29015, sample SAMEA2737989) | human oral metagenome | biome: human oral; feature: human-associated habitat; material: dental | place: China | collected 2067 ...
ACCCCGACCCCGAGTCCAACCCCGACGGTCACTCCGACCCCGACGGTCACTCCGAGCCCGACGCCGACGGTCACCCCGACCCCGACGCCGACGGTCACCGTCACCCCGACCCCGGTCAGGCCGCTTTTGCCGCCGGTGAAACCGGGTCTGCCGAAGACCGGCGCCTGAGGCGCTGAGTAACCCACGAAGTGCGCGGGCCCCGGTTCTACGGAATCGGGGCCCGTTGCGTGCTCTCGAACAATGATGTTCAGGCGCTGTCTCCACCAAACTCGTCGCGGCCAAGGCGCTCGCTGCGCAGAGCGTGTTCTGCGAACGAGCACCGTCACGCGATCGGTAATAGCGATCCGCTCCATCCCTCCCATTCCATGGCGTCCCGACCGCAAAAGCCGGGCAGTCAATCAGGTGCTTCCCGTTTGCTCTGGTCCTGCCGCGGCATGATGATGCTTGAAAGTTGTGTCCTCAGATGAATCCTGTTTGAGAGGTTTGGCCATCCGTTGACATCCATGTGAGTTGATTCAATCAACGTGAATGCTCCCGTCAATCCGCAGTGTTACTCTCGGTGAACAAAGTTTTTGCTCACTGCAGCCGCTCCTGCGTGGTGACTTTTGGCCCGAAGGCACGGGATTTCTTGGACGAACGGCCAGAGTTTTGACGCGATGCCCTCGCCGTGAAGGGTAACTTCTGTTAAGTTGGGTGTTGTTCAAAGAATCAACTCTTTATGGAGATGGGGGCGAGTTGAAGTTTGGGGGTAGGCGCAAGGTCGGCGGAGCCGATCGCCTTCTGCGTGTAGTCGTGATCGGGGCTTTGGCGGCTTTTCTGGCTGCTGGGGCATCGACGGCTGTCGGTGAAATGGAATGGCGGCGGCAAGCGGGCTTTGACGGGATTCTTTGGGGGCTCCACGTGGACCTGGAGGAAAACGGAGCGCAGATCGTGTCTGAGATGGTGGTGAGCATCTGTTCTCGTGGTCAATTCCATACTGCCGGTGGAGGTGAGGGCAATGCTTTCTGGGCTCAGGTGATAGGGCTGAACCGTCGCGCGGAATCATCCCTGGAGGAGATGTCGTCGCATTGCGCTTGTCTTGCGAGAATTCTGGGGAAATCTAGAGGTGCGAGCCTTGCTCTTCGTGGCAGCGAAGAAGTATGTTCTGGAGAAAGGTCTCTTTGGCTTCCGTCCTCCGTGAGGAGAAATTCTTTGCCGTCTCGTCGCATGTTTGATGCGCGCTCGGATGGCGCAGGTGGAGTGTCTGGGCTCTCTCGGCTGGTCGAGAACGGTGAACGTTTCGTGGAGACCTCCCTGGCGATGCTTTCCGAGGTGCTCATCGCCGACCAGCAGGGGCCGAACAAGGAGGAATCTTCGGGGGCTGAGCCTGAGGAGTCGACGCCGCCCGGGCTGGTGGTGGGGCTGCTGTGCGTGGCCGCGGTTGCTGGCGCGTTGGCCGGCAGACATGTCGGACATCCTGTCGGAAAACGTGAGGGGCGAAAATGAGTCGATTGGATGTTGTATTGCCAAGCTGATGCTCTGGTTTCTGTGAGCTGCATACGCCGGCGACCTCCAGTGCTGTTGAGAAAAGTTCAGAGGCCGTTTTGCTCAGTAGAAACCTGTTTTCTAAAGAATGTGGAACGCGGAGATGGCGGTAAATCATATGTCTCTTTTGAATGTGTTGCGGGGGAGAGGTCGTATGTGCTGTTCCTGCTGGGTCAATGATGTTTCATGCGGTTGCCAACTGAGTGTCTCATGTCTGATTGCGCTGCGCTTTTTGACTCGTGACAGTCTCGCGAGTAAATGTTCGTCAGGAGGAGGGAAAATCTCTTGGTTTCGTAGTCCATCAATCGTGTGATCACGACGTGACATGACATGCGAATGTGGCTCTTGGGTGAGCCATCAGAACGGGGCGCTCCGTGCGCCCTGGGGTAAAGAGCCGTATCCCCCTGCGGCTGGTGGCGCAATGGTGCGCTGCGCCCCTCAGGAGGGGTGGGATTCAGTTCTGCCCAAGGAATCCCGCCCCTCCCTCTCATGTGGCCTTTCGGCAAGTACGTGGTCGTTGTCCTCCTTTCAGTGGACAGATTTTCCTGATAGCTTCAATTCGCTGTCGATTCACGCGAGTGAGTTCAGGGGATTCCGGGATGGGGAGATACGTCGACGCGCGAAATGCGCGCATGGCCGTCATGGGGGTGTCGGCCATGCGTGCTGCATCGACTGTCCTTGGTCCGCCGATGTTTCATGAGGAAACCGGCGACCTTGCGGAAGGGAATCTGAACGGCAGCGAGCCGGGGGCCGAATCTGCTGTTCCCGTTCGTTGCCCGGCGCCAGCGGCGCCGGGCAACGAATAGCCGACAGCACTGGGCCACCGGCGTACGTGACGCGGGGGTGCGTCCTTGGGGAGGGGCCTTGACTGGATGAGTCTGGTCCCTCCACAACTTCCTCTTTCTCAGCGCCGGGTTCTCGCTGTGTTGCAGCTCAGGTCCGGAGAAGAATCCGTGAGGGTGCTGGGCCAGCGCTAGACCCACCGCGGAGCATCGTGGCCATTGGGCGCGTCGGTTGGATCATCTAGTTCTGGTCTGGCCGTGTTCAGCTGGGGCAGGTGCATGGAAATATAGGAAAACCTGGAATCAAGTCTTCAAGAACCTCTCGCGAGAGAGCTGCGTGCTGTAGCGTATTGGGGTGGGTCTGCGTGATGATCTGGGCTCACGACCGAGTTCGATGTTGCCCCGGTTTCCGTGAGCTGAGACGCTCCGGAAGCGGGTGAGGAAGGAAACAGATGTCAACACCGCACGGGCCCGATGTCTCCGGTCAGTCGGGAGAGCAGGAGAACCCCGTTCCGCAGCAGCCATAGGAAACATCGGCGCCGCACGCTGATGCCCCGCAGTTCGTTCCCCCGGGGGGACAGCAACCCCAAGGGGGCCACGCGTCGGGGAACCCGAACGCATTGAACCAAGGCCCTGGGCAACAGGGGCCTTACCAAGGTCCTTCGCAGAATTCACAACAGGACCCGGGATCCTCCCGCCAAGGGCCACCACAGCAGGGACCCGGGCAAGGGTACACAGGGCAGCAACCTATATATGCGGCGGGTCCTCTCCAGCAGGGGGCAGGGAACCCGGTGGAAAAGTCGAAGACCCCGCTGTGGATTGGCCTGGGTCTTGTAGCCGTTGTGGTGGTTGTGGCACTGGTGCTCTCAGGGGTGTTCTCCAACAAGACCGCTGCGGGAGGGGACGGTTCCGAACTGCCCAAAGACCCCAAGGAAGCAGCCAAGGCCGTTGTTATGAACTACTTGACCGCCGTTTCCGAGGGACGTGCGGAGGACGCCAAGAAATTCCTGGGCTCCTCATCCGCCACATCCGATGCATCGTTGCTCACCGACGAGGTGTTGAAAGATTCGCTGACCCGGGCCCCGATCACCGAGATAACGGTCGGTGAAGTCACGACTGAGTACAGTTCCCAAAAGGTTTCTGCCACCTACAAGGTGGCCGGTGAGCCGGCTACCGAAGAGTACACGGTTGGCTCCAGCGACAACAAGATCTTCACGTCTCTTCCCACCTTGGGGCTGTACATGCTCAAGGGGGTCGATCTCACCGTGAACGGCGTGACTGTCAAGAGCAGTGAGACGAACCGCTCGGCTTTCCCGGGAAGTTATGTCGTCGCATCTGCCAACAAGTACCTTGAGGTTGAAGGAGAAAACACTATCCTCATTACCAGCAGCAAGAACGACACGCCATCTTCGGATCTCAAGCTCAAGGTGAGTCAGGCTGGCATCGATCTGTTTCGCGAGAAGGTGATCCCGGAGGCAAAGGCCTGCCTGGCCTCCACGAATCTCGATCCAGGGTGCAACATGGCCATCAGCGGCACGCTGAGGGATGGAACCACCCTCGTTGAGGGTAGTATCACGCGCACTCAGGACTCCGAGAATGCATACAAGCTGGAAAATGTCGTTCCTGAGCCGGGTTCGTCGGTACCGACGATCATCTCCGCTAGAGACATGGGTTCTGTGAGCCTGTCTGCCACGTGCACCGACTCGAACGGAACAGAGCCGTGCGATCTCTGGGGATTCGGCAAGGGATCGAGATTCCCGAAGGCGACGCTCAATGTTGCTGAGGACGATCCCAAGGTGGTCTGGGAAGACAGATAAGAAAAACCTGCTTCAGTGTGTGGGCCCGGCGATCCACGGATCGCCGGGCCCACCACGTGCCTACACGATATTTCAGTCGATCTCCCAGAAGCTCTTCCCGGACATGGCGGCCTGCAATGCATCGTGCGGACTCTCCGCGCGTGCCTCGGCCACCTGTGCGCGCAGTAGGTCGTCGTAGGCGGGGCGTTCCACCTGCCGGAATATCCCGACCGGGGAGCGGTGCATCACGCCGTGGTCGGTGAGCTGCGCTAGGGCGAAGGCCTGTGACGGGTCCGGGCGTCTCGTGTCGTGGATGACGATCTTCTCTGGGGCAGTGGTGGCGGTTTCGGCGACCCGCAACCCTCCGTCGGATTCCCGGATCACACAGAATTGTTCTTCGGTGCCGAAAACCACAGGTTCACCGTCGCGAAGCTGGATTAGCGCGTTTGCCGACTCCGGGCCCTTCAGAGCGTCGAAGGCCTCGTCGTTGAAGATTGGGCAGTTCTGGTAGATCTCGATCAGTGCGGCGCCACGATGCCGGGCCGCCGCGTTCATGACCTCGGTGAGCTGCGCGCGGTCGGAGTCGACGGCACGCGCCACGAACGACGCTTCCGCGCCGAGCGCCAAGGCCACCGGGTTGAACGGCACGTCCAGGGAACCGTAGGGCGTGGACTTGGTCAGCTTGCCCTGCTCCGAGGTGGGGGAGTACTGCCCCTTCGTCAGCCCGTAGATGCGGTTGTTGAACAGCAGGATGTTGATGTTCACATTGCGCCGCAGTGCGTGAATGAGATGGTTGCCGCCGATCGACAGCGCATCACCGTCGCCCGTGATCACCCACACGTTGAGATCCTCGCGGGCCGCCGCAACCCCGATGGCGATAGCGGTGGCGCGACCGTGGATGGAGTGCATTCCGTAGCAGTCCACGTAGTAGGGGAAGCGCGACGAGCACCCGATGCCGGAGATCACGACGGTGTTCTCCCGGGCGATGCCGAGGTCGGCCATCATGGCCTGGAAGGTGGACAGGATCACGTAATCGCCGCAGCCAGGACACCAACGCACTTCCTGGTCGCTGGTGTAGTCCTTCCGGGATTGCGGTGCCTGCGTGAGGGGAATCCCGGCGAGCCCGTGCATCATTCCACCTCCAGTGAGTCGATCTCAGCGGTCAGGTCGGCCTCCAGCTCACCCACCGAAATGGGCAGCCCCCGCACCCGTGAATAACTCTGGACGTCCACCAGGTATCGGGCGCGCAGCAAGAAGGCCAGCTGTCCCAGGTTCATCTCGGGCACCAGCACCTTGTCGTAGCTGCGAAGCACATCTCCCAGGTTGGTGGGCATCGGGTTGAGGTGACGCAGGTGGGCCGTCGCCACCTCGCGACCCCCCAGCCGCACCCGGCGTGCGGCGGCCGTGATGGGTCCGTAGGTGGAACCCCACCCCAGCACCAGCAACCGGGCCCGCCCGGAGGGGTCGTGGACCTTGACGTCGGGGATGTCGCGGACGATGCCGTCGATTTTCGCCTGCCGGGTGCGCACCATCAGGTCGTGGTTGTCGGGGACGTAGGAGATTGCGCCTGTGGTGGAGTTTTTCTCCAACCCCCCGATGCGGTGCTCCAACCCCGGGGTGCCGGGCACCGCGAAGGCGCGTGCCAGGTTCTCGTCGCGCAGATACGGATGGAAGACGGGTTTCCCCTTTGGGTCGGTCGCGTTCGGTTCGGTGGCGTAACCGGGGACGATCGGGTCGATGTCGTCCAGATCCGGGATTCGCCACGGCTCCGCCCCGTTGCCCAGGTAGCCGTCGGTGAGCACGATCACCGGAGTCCGGTACTTCACCGCGATCCGGCAGGCCTCGACGGCGGTGGCGAAACAGTCCGCGGGGGAGCGGGCCGCCAACACCGCCACCGGTGATTCGCCGTTGCGGCCCATGACCGCCTGGAACAGGTCGGCCTGCTCGGTCTTGGTCGGCATCCCCGTCGACGGTCCGGCGCGCTGCACGTCGACGATCACCAGGGGCAGTTCGGTCATCACACCCAGACCGACGGCCTCCATCTTCAGGGCCATGCCGGGCCCCGATGTGGTGGTCACTCCGAGCAGGCCCGCGTAGGAGGCGCCCAGCGCGGAACAGATGCCCGCGATCTCGTCTTCCGCCTGCACCGTGATCACGCCAGCGTCCTTGCGGCGGCTCAACTCGTGGAGGATGTCGGAGGCGGGGGTGATCGGGTAGGATCCCAGGAACAGCTGCATCCCGGCGCGGTCGGCACCCGCCATCAGCCCATACGCAGTGGCTAGGTTCCCGGTGATCTGGCGATAGCGACCGGGCTTCATGGGGGCCGAGGCCACGTGGTAGCGATGCTCGAAGACCTCGGTGGTTTCCCCGTAGGCGTGCCCCGCCCGGAAGGCCGCTAGGTTTGCGTCGCGGATCTCGGGTTTCGACGCGAACTTGGTCTTCAGGAAGTCGATGGTGCCGGAGGTGTCGCGGGAGTACAACCAGCACAGCAATCCCAGAGCGAACATGTTCTTCGTGCGCCCCGCGTCCTTGCGGCCCAGCCCGAAGGGTTTCGCCGCTGCCGTCGCCATGCCTGTCAGGTCCAGAGAATGGACCTTCCAGTCGGCCAGGGAACCGTCGATCAGTGGGTTCGCGTCCCATCCGACCTTCGCCAGGTTGCGTTTCGTGAAATCGCCCTCATCAACGATGATTACCCCGCCCTTGGGAAGGTCACCGAGGTTGGCCTTCAGTGCAGCCGGGTTCATGGCCACGAGCACGTCGGGTCGGTCACCGGGGGTGACGATGTCGTAGTCGGCGAAGTGCACCTGGAAGGAGGAGACTCCGGGAAGGGTGCCCTGTGGGGCGCGGATTTCTGCTGGATAGTTCGGCAGGGTGGCGATGTCGTTGCCGAGCGAAGCCGATTCGGCAGTGAAACGATCCCCCGTCAACTGCATTCCATCGCCGGAATCCCCAGCAAAGCGGATCACCACCCGATCTAGCGACCGCGTCTCAGCCACGAACAACCCTCTCACTCTCAAAGCCTCGGGCAAGTGTATAGCGGCTCGTCGGAATGGCCTTCATGGTAGGGCGAAGGCAGGAGGTGGAGAAGCTTCTGATGTCGCCGACCCGTAGTATGCCTCCCATGGCCCAGATCGACCTTTCATCCCGCGAAACGCCGATGCGTGCCCTTGACAAGCCTGCGGGAAGGGTTTCGATGGGCGGCGAACTGAGCGGTGGCGCCGATCATCTCATCCGCTGGATGCGGCAGCGGGAGGAGAATTGATGCAGGTGGTGCAGGCCGCGGCGCTACGCGGGTTGAAGGCTTTCAAGGACGCCTTCAACACACGTGCCGTACTTGCGGGATGCCTTGGTTCGGTGCTGCTGGTGTTGGGGTCACTGACCCCCGCCTACCTGCCGCGGACCTCCCCGCTGACCCGAGCGATGTCCTCGTACGGGCTGGCCGGCATCGAGTGGACGTGGATCGGAACCGCCATCACCATGGCAGGGCTAGCCCTGATGCTCGAGTTTTGGCTCAGGGTGCGCCCGGCGCGGCGAGAAGCGCGGGGACAGCCGCAGCTGCGTCACTGGGCAATGCTTGTGATCGTCGCTGCCCCCATGCTGATCGCTCCGCCGATCTTCAGCCACGACGCCTACTCTTACGCGGCTCAGGGCTGGTTGCTCCACAACGATCTCAACCCCTACCTGGTGGGTCCCGGGATCCTGCCCGGACAGTTCGCCGACCAGGTGGCCTGGGTGTGGCGCGATACAGCGGCACCCTACGGACCCCTGGCTCTCAGGATGAACCACTGGTTGATCGTGCTGGTTGGATTCGATCCCTACTGGTCCGCGGTGATCATGCGGCTTCCCGCGCTGATCGGTGTGGGAATGATCGGGTGGTGTGTGCCTCGGATTGCGGGGCGTTTCGGTATTAACCCGGCTGCCGCCAGCTGGTTCGTCCTGGCCAACCCCATCGTCATCATCGACTTTGTGGGCGGTGCCCACAACGACGCCCTCATGATGGGCCTGGCGATGATGGGGATCTGGGTCACCACCAGGTGGCGCACCTGGTGGTGGGGGGCGGTCGCAGTCGGGGTGGGGGCCGCCATCAAACAGCCCGCGGTCTTCGTCGCAGTGGCCCTGCCCTTCATCACTCACCCCTGGACCTCCTGGAAACTTCGTCCCCTGGCAGCTGCCGCGGCCAGGGCCTTGGCGTCGTTGGCCGTTTCAGTGGCGGTATTCGTGCTGCTGAGTGTCGTGACAGGGCTTGGATTCGGCTGGGTGAATGCGGTCGATGTTCCTGGCAAGGTCACCAGCGCTTCGCCGTTCAATCTGCTGGGTGAAGCCATTGAATACCTCCTCAACCTCATGGGCATCGATCAGGGTGGCAAGGCAGCCGTGGGGGCGATGCGTTCCCTCGGACTTCTGGTCTGCGCCATCGGGATCGTGTGGCTGGCTGTCCGCCACCTCGGACGTCGCCCCCTCAACTTCACCGGGTGGGGGTTGTTGCTGTCGGCGTTCACCCTTCCGGCCCTCCACTCCTGGTACCTGCTGTGGGGCGGGGTGTTGTTTCCCATGACCCGCCCTAGCACCCGCCGGCTCCGGATCGCGATCATCATTTCCGCGGTTCTGCTGGCCTACGAAGCCATGGTCTTTGCGGTTCGGAACGGAACCTGGCTGGTTGCGCTGCTGCTGGTCTGGGCGATCTGGGAGTCCGTGAAGGCCCACGAACTCACCCAGCAATGGGACGCCGGGGTTTCTCAGGAAAGCATGGTCAGGTCGTAGTCGACTGCGACGGGGCAGTGATCGCTGACCCGGGAGTCGTAATCGGACTCGCGCAGCGATTCCGCCCTGACCGCCGACCGTGCCAGCCTCGGCGTCGTCAGGTGGTAGTCGATGCGCCATCCCGCGTCGTTCGCGAACGCCTGGCCCCGCCACGACCACCACGAGTAGGGGCCGTCCTGGTCCGGGTGCATGGCACGCACCACGTCGACGAGGGTCCGGGGACCGAGCTGAGCGGTGAACCAGTCGCGTTCCTCGGGCAGGAAACCATCGGTGCGCTGGTTGGAACGCCAGTTCTTGAGGTCATGTCGGGTGTTGGCGATGTTGAAGTCACCGACGATCACGTACTCGCGCCCGGCCTGCGCCGCGGATCTGCGGGCCTGGGTCAGGTGACGTGCCAGCCCGGACATGAATTTCATCTTTCGTTCGTATTTCGGGGTGTCAGCTTCCTCGGGTTTCCGGGCGTGGTGTTCCGGGACGGCGCCCTTGGGGAGGTAGAGGGAGGCCACACGGATGGGAACCCCGGCCAGATCCACTTCCACGTAGCGGCCCTCGCCGGCGAAGGCAGCCAAGTCGCGGTTGCCCACCCGCTCCACCTCCGACTCGCTGGCTGTGCCGTCGGGCGCGACGACCACCGCGGTGCCGTCGAGGGTGGCGACTCGTTCCGGCGCATTACGGGTCAGGACCGCCACGCCGTTGCGACCCGCTAGCTCGCCGATGGACCACGCGACGTGGTGCCCGGCGAAGGCGTCACCGGGCAGGTCCTTGAGGCGGCAGCGCACCTCCTGCAGGCAGATGACATCGGCCCTCTCGCGTCGCCACAAATCGTGCAGGCCTCGGCGCAGGGCGGCTCGGATGCCGTTGACGTTGTGGGAGATCAGGCGCAGGGTGCTCATGGCGTCGCATGGTAGTGCCGACCGGAGTGCTACCTTCTGTGACGACCCGAGAAGTTGGAGGAAACACATGGCCGGAGGCCTGGCCGCGCTGCTGGACGACGTGGCGATGATCGCGAAACTGACCAGCGTAACCAGCACCAAGGCAATGGCGGTGGTGATCGACGACGCCGCCGTCACCCCCCGTTACGTCACGGGCCTGAGCCCTGCCCGGGAACTGCCGATCATCTGGCGGATCGCGAAGGGATCGTTGCGGAACAAGGCGATCATCCTGGTGGTGGCGCTGGCTTTGAGTCAGTTCATTCCCTGGATCCTGACTCCGATCCTGATGATCGGCGGCACCTATTTGTGTTTTGAGGGTGCTGAGAAGTTCTGGGAGGCGCTCTCTGGACATCATGAGGAAGAGCCGGTCGCGGATCGCGGTGAGCAGGACGAGAACGCCCTGGTGCGCGGCGCCGTCACCACCGATTTCATCCTGTCAGCGGAGATCATGGTGATCTCTTTGAATTCCCTCGCCGAGGAGGGTTTCTGGCGCCGTGCGATCACGTTGGTGCTGGTCGGGATCCTGATCACGCTGCTGGTCTACGGCGTGGTGGCGTTGATCGTGAAAATGGACGACGTCGGCCTGAAACTGAAGGAGGGCACGGGGGCGGGGCGTGCGCTCGGGGGTTTTCTGGTGGGTGCCATGCCGAAGTTGCTGGCCGCGCTGTCGGTGATCGGGATCGCCGCCATGCTGTGGGTCGGTGGCCACATCCTGCTCGATGGAGCCGCCAAGCTCGGGTGGGGTGCGCCCCTGGGGCTGGTGCATGGTCTGGCCCACGCCACCGCCTCGGTGCCGGTGACCGGTGAGGTGCTCGAATGGGTGGTAGAGACCGCGTGCTCCGCTGTGCTTGGCCTCGCGGTCGGAGCGGTGATTGTCGCGGTGGTCCACCTGATCCCGAAGCGGGCCACCGAAGCTGCCCGGTAGGCTCAGGCCATGGGTGAAGATTTTGACGAACGGGCTGCCACCTGGGACGACGACCTGGAGCGGATGGCCAGGGTTCGAAGGGTCGCTGCAGTTATGCGTTCGGTGGTGCCCCTCGATGGACATCCGGTGACGGTCGAGCTGGGTTCCGGAACGGGAATGCTCGCCCGCTGCCTGGCCGACGTGCTTGGGCCCACCACCCTGCTGGACGCCTCACCTGCGATGATCGAGGTCGCGTCGAAGGCCTTGGCGTCCGAAAGGTTGGAGGGATGGAGCGCCGCGGTGACCGACCTCGCCGAGGGGATCCCGGGTGGTCCCTACGAGCTGGCGCTGGCGCAGATGTTTCTCCACCATGTCGATGACGTGCCGGCCCTGCTGGGAGCGCTGCATCGGGTGATGACCCCAGGCGGTGTGGTGGCGATCGCCGACCTCGACCACGACGCCGCGCAGCGCTACCACGCCACTGTCGTCGATTTCCACGGCCATCACGGCTTCTGCCACGACGAGTTGCGTGGCTGGCTGGAGAAGGAGGGATACCGCGACGTCTGTTTCCACGACGCCGGGGTGGTCGGCAAGGAGGTCGACGGCGAGCGCCAGGACTTCCCGATGTTCCTGGCGGTCGCGAAGGTCTGATGGACCAGAAGGCCGTGGCACGGCTTTCGCAACAGAGCATAGGCTCGGGGCATGGTTGAGAACTTCGACTCGCGGGCCGCGTCCTGGGACGACGACCCGGCGCGACTGTCCCGGGCCCGTCAGGTGGCGGAGACGATCAAGGCGAACCTGCCACTGACCGGGCGGCCGATCACCGTGGAGCTCGGTGCCGGGACGGGGTTGCTGTCGCGTTGCCTGGCCGACGTGCTCGGGCCCACCACCCTGCTGGACTCCTCGCCCGCGATGGTCGAGGCCGCGTCGAAGGCCCTGGCGGCAGCTGGATTGAAGGACTGGAACGCCGCTGTGGCCGACCTGTCCGAGGGGATCCCGGGTGGACCCTACGAGCTGGTGCTGGCGCAATTGTTCCTCCACCACGTCGACGACGTGCCGGCCCTGCTGAGGGCGCTGCGCCGCTTTGTGACTCCTGAGGGCGTGGTGGTGATCGCCGACCTCGACCACGACGCGGACGGCCTCTACCACTCGACGTCCGTCGATTTCCACGGCCACCACGGCTTCCGACGCGACGAACTGCGCGGCTGGCTGGAGGAGGCGGGATACCGCGACATCAGCTTCCACGACGCCGGGGTGGCCAACAAGAAGGTGGTCGGCGGCCAGCGCCTGGACTTCCCATTGTTCCTGGCGATCGCGAGACACTGACACCCGCAGGAACCATGAACGCCAGCGGCGCGACTTGGCGCCGTCGCTGGTGACCCCGCTGGTTCAGCGGTAGTTCACGAACTGGACGGCGAAGTCGTAGTCGGCCTCCTTGATGAGGCGCTGGACCTCTTGGAGGTGGTCGCGTGACTTCGAACTGACCCGCAGTTCGTCGCCCTGGATCTGCACTTTCACGCCCTTGGGGCCCTCGTCTCGCACCAGCTTGGAGATTTTCTTTGCGTCCTCTTGCTTGATGCCCTGTTTGGTGGTGCAGGTGATCTTCCACTTCTTCCCGGAAATGCGGGGTTCGCCGGTGTCGAGGGCCTTCAACGACACCCCGCGTTTGACGAGCTTCGACTGGAACACATCCAGCACCGCCTTCGCACGCTCCTCGCCGCTCGACTCGATCTCGATGGCCTCCCCGGACCAGCGGATGGAGGAGTCGGTGTTCTTGAAGTCGAAGCGTTGCGACACCTCCTTGGCGGCCTGGTTCAGCGCGTTGTCCACCTCTTGGCGATCAACTTTGCTGACGACGTCGAAAGAGCTGTCCGCTGCCATGGGTTCCTCCTCGGATCGTGGGGCACCCATTGTGCCAGCCCCACTCGGTCCTTCTCCCCGCCGCTCCGCCACCCGCCACCCCGTCGCTTCGCATCCCGCGAGTTATGTCATGTGGAAAGAAAATGTGGGGTAGACGGTACAAAACCTTTCACCACAGCCTCAAAACTTTTCACGGGAGCCCGTTCGCACCCCGGGTTGGACGTATCCGTCCGGCACTGATACTCTTTCCGTCGCTGGTCAGCCAGCGTTCGGCAGGTTGCCCGAGCGGCCAAAGGGAGCGGTCTGTAAAACCGTCGGCGTTGCCTACGTTGGTTCAAATCCAACACCTGCCACTGCCCCGGATCGGATGGATCCGGGGCTTGAACTTTTTCACGACCCGGTACCCGCCCCGCGACGATGGCAGCGGGCCTCGCCGCCACCCGGGATCCGATAGGATTCGGCGGCCACGAATCCGAGTCGCAGCGCCAGGCGTTCGGATCGGGTGTTCCCGACCGCGATCATCGCGGTGAGCGGCAGATGTGGGACACCCGAGAGTACCCTGCGCGCCGCGTCGAATGCGATGCCCCGGCCCCAGTAACGCTTTCCGAGCCGGTATCCGAGCTCGACGGATCCCGTCGGCCCCCACTCCGCGTTCCAGTCGTGAAGGCCCGCGAAGCCGGCTACCCGGCCCTCGACGCACAACGTGTGGAAGCAGTAGCCCCTGGTGCGGAACAACTCGCGCTGGTGGTGCACGAAATCCTCGTAGTACGCGAGATCCCGCACCCGCCCATCCCCGATCCAACGCATCACCTCGGGATCCCGGAAAAGCAGGTGCAGGGGTTCGGCGTCCGAGAGTTCCGGTGGTCTCAGCACCACATCACCGGTGGCATCCATCCGGTCATCGTACGTGGCTAGGCTCCTGTCATGTCATCAACTCCGCACTTCTCCCGTGAAACCGGTGAGATCGCCCCTCTGGTACTCATGCCCGGCGACCCGCGTCGCGCCGAACACATCGCCCGGAACCGGCTCGACGGCGCCCAGCTGGTTTCCGACGTCCGGGGCATCGGAACCTGGACCGGCACCCTCGACGGGGTTCCCGTCACCGTGACCGCCTCCGGGATGGGGGTTCCATCGATGTCCATCTACGCCACCGAACTGTTCTCCCGCCACGGGGTGAGGCGCATCTGCCGAGTCGGCACCTGTGGGGCCTTCTCGCCCAGGGTGCACGTCCGCGACGTCGTGATCGCCTCCGCAGCGCACACCGACTCCTCGGTGGCCACCGTCGCCGTGCCCGGGGTGACGTTGTCGCTGGCGCCGACCTTCGACATGCTCGCCGCCGCCGTGGCGCAGGCGCGACGGGGCAGCGGCAGAGCGGTCCACGTCGGAGCCGTGTTCACCAGCGACTACTTCTACCACCCCCGCACCGACATCACCCCGGAGTTGTCCAAGCTGGGCACCCTCGCGGTCGAGATGGAGGCCGCGGGTCTGTACGCGGCGGCTGCCCGCAACAACGCCGAGGCCCTAGCGGTGTTGACCGTCTCCGATCATCTCCTCGACCACTCCGCCGACCTCACAGCCACCGAGCGCGAAACCATGTTCGAAGACGCCCTCGAGGTAGCGGTGGCCGCCCTGCTGGTCCACGAGTAGGGAGGTTGGGGAGATGGTTTCGCCTGGGGAGGGAGATCGTCAGGCGGCGTCTTGTCTGCCCTCCAAATCGGCGAGGATCTCGGTGTAGCGTTTCTCGTCGAGCCGGTACCCGGCTCGCAGGATCAGCCAGCTCGTCGCGATCAGAGCCATGGGGATCAGCAGCATCACCGACTTGAATGCGACGATCCCGGCAGCAGTCACTTCCTCGACCCCCCGGGCTCCGCTGATCCCGGAGACCAGCAGCGCCAGGCCGACGAACCCGCTGCCGATGGCGTTCGAGGCCTTGTAGATGAACGGCTGCACCGCCAACGTCACCGACTCGTTGCGACGTCCCAGCTTCCACTGCCCGTACTCGACGCAGTCGGCGACGAACATCAGCATCAGCAACTGGATGAAAGCCTGCCCGGTGAACAGCAGCACCCCCGCGACCGCCACCACCGTCAGCGACGAACCCGCGAACCAGAACACCACCAGCCCCGCCAGGCACAGGAGGGTGGCCAAGGTGTGGATCTGGAAACGACGCAGGAACCTTCGAACCAGCGGGAAGAGCGCCAGCCCGGCCAGCTGCGTCACCGCGAGGATGGCGGCGAACACCGAGTAGGCGGCCTCGTCGCGGTAGACGTACTTGAAGTAGTAGATGCCGAGGCTCGTGACGGTCATGTAACCGCCCATGAAACACAGCATCGCCCCCGCCGCCCACAGCAGCTGGTCGTTGTGGCCGATCACCCGCACCAGTTCCCGGAACGGGGTCTGCGATGCCCCCACCGCCACCTGTTGCCGGGTGAACAGCAGCGTCAACGACTGGAAGCCCAGCATCAGCACCACCAGCAGCGCCGCGAAGGCCAGCCATCCCAGCTGCTCGCTGCCGAGCAGCCCGCCGAGCGCCTTCGTCGCGGGCACCACCGCCACCACCACCGAGAACAACCCGAGGTTGGCGCAGATCCTGGCGATCACCCCGATGCGTTCCCGCTCCTTCAGGTCCTGGGAGAGGGCGGGCAGCATGCCCCAGAAGGAGATGTCGTTGATGGTGTAGGCCACCGACCACACCAGGTAGACCACAGTGAACCACACCAGGAAGGCCGCCCCCGAGAACCTGAGATCCACGAAGATTCCCAGCGTGGCGGCCCCCCACAGCACCGCGCCCAGCGCGATCCATGGCTTGAACTTGCCGAAACGGGAGCGGGTGTTGTCGACGATGACGCCCATGAAGGGATCGTTGAGGGCGTCGAAGATCCGCATCGCAACCAGGACCACGGTCACCACCGCCGTCGTGGACTGCGAGATGTGCAGCACATCGGTGAGATAGAACATTAGGTACATGCTGACCAGCGCGGCAGACATGTCGCGACCGAGTGTGCCCAGTCCGAAACTCAGCCGATTGCGCCAGGGAGCTGGATTCATGGCGGAGAGTCTTGCAGGTCGTGATCGTGGTGTGGAATCCGGCCCGGTTGACCCTGACACGGTGTCAGGTCCCACGATGGTGTCATGACAGAGACGAGACTGATCCGGATCGGTGAATTCTCCACCCTCACTCGGCTGTCGGTGCGGATGCTGCGCTACTACGACGCCAACGGCGTCCTGAGCCCTGCCACCATCGACGACTTCACCGGTCACCGGTTCTACGCATCCTCGCAGGTGCGTGACGCGACGCTGATCCGTCAGCTGCGTGACGTCGGGTTCTCCGTCTCCGCCATAGCCGCCCTGCTCCCGCAACGCGACGACCCCGAGGCGTTGGGTCGCGCGCTCGCCGTGCAGCGCGATCAACTCGTCGCCGATGCCGAGGCTGTCCGCCACCGCATCGCCGAGATCGACCGACTCATCTCCCACACCACGAGGAGGGCCACCATGGCCGACATCACCGTCACCACCCATCCCGCGCAGCTCGTCGCCGCCCTGCGAACGAAGATCGACACCTACGCCGACGAACACAAAGCGTGGGTGAAGTTCATGGAAACGTTCACGGCGCAGGGACTCACGTATACAGGTGAGCCCTGCGGGGCCACCTTCCACGACCCCGAGTACCGCGACTCCGACATCGACATCGAGATCTGGGAACCCGTCGCCCCCGGCGCCGCCGCATCCGAGCCGCTTGTGATCCGGAAACTGCCGGAGCAGCGGGTCGCGGTGGCGGCCTTCCGTGGCGGCTACGACCAGTTCGGTCCCGTCAATGAGGAACTGGCCGAGTACATCACCCGCTCCGGGCTGAAGATCACCGGTCCCATGTATAACCGCTACATCGTTGGCCCGGTACAGGTCCAGGATCCGGCGCAGTACCTCACCGAGGTCTGCGTCCCGGTCGACTGAGAACGGATTCTGCACATCCGCCTCCACGATGTCTGCAAACTGATGCCTAGAGTGTCTGCAAACTGATGCCTAGAATGTCTGCGGAATCAAGGCCAGGGAGGTGGACGGTGACCGGGGCGTATCTTCCACGCGTGATGGACGGCGCGATGAGACGCGCGCTCAGGATCTCCGGAGCGGTGATGCTGGAGGGCGTGCGCGCCTGCGGGAAGACCCGAACTGCCCTGGAAGCTGCGGGATCGTCGGTGCTCATGGACGATCCCGCAGCGCGGGCGCTCAACGACCTCGCCCCAGGGCAGCTTCTCATCGGTGCCCGTCCCCGCCTGCTGGACGAATGGCAGATCATTCCCGAGGTCTGGGACCAGGTGCGGCGCGCCGTCGACCGGGAACCCACCCCCGGGCAGTTCATTCTCACCGGATCTGCGACCCCGGCGGACGATCACACCCGGCACACGGGAGCCGGACGTTTCATGCGTCAGCGGATGCGAACCCTCTCCTGGTGGGAACACGACCCCGGATTCGGTGCGGTCTCTTTGTCGAGGCTCTTCGAAGGTGAGCGACCGGCGGGGGAACCGGAAGCGCTGACCTTCGAGGAGGTTCTCGGTCGGCTTCTGCGCCCTGGTTTTCCGGCGTGGCGTGAGGCCCCGCCCGAGGACGCGGCCCTGCTCCTGCGTGGGTATTTGGATGAGGTCATCCGCACCGATCTGTTGAGGCTCGGGGGGATCCGGAACTCACCCGCGGTGGTCGAGGCGTTGCTCACCGCCATCGCCGCGAGCAGCGCCTCCGCCGTCTCCTTCCAGACCCTGGCCCGGGAACTCGCGCCGATCGCACCGGACCTGTCGGCCACAACCGTCAGCCGCTACGTGGACCTGCTGGCCCGGATTTTCGTCGTCGAGCGGCAACAACCCTGGGCGCCGAAGCTACGCTCACGGGCCAGGCTCCGGACCTCCCCGAAACTGCACCTGGCCGATCCCGCGCTGGCCGCGGTTGCCCTCCAGGCGCCACTGTCCTCGTTGCAACAGGACCCGGCCACCGCAGGCGCCCTGTTCGAGAGTGCGGTTCACCACGACTTGACGGTGCTGGCGATTGCTTTCGGGGGAAGGGTCCAGCACTACCGGGATTCCAACGGCTATGAGATCGACGCCGTAGTGGTGCATCCCGATGGCCGCTGGGGTGCGGTCGAGGTCAAGCTGGCCGGGGCTCGGATCGCGAACGGGCACAGGGCCCTAACCTCCGCGCTGGAGCAGATCGACGGGGAACCATCGTTCCGTCTGATCGTCACCGGAACGGGCCCGGTCCTGACCCTGGACGATGGCACGGTCACGTGCGGGCTCCACCGGCTGTGCCCGTAGTTGGGTCCTGGTGCGGAAGTCATGCCCGGCTGCGGCGCACCAGATCGGGCGGTCCGACGTTCTGTCCGGGGCATCTTCGCCCAGGTGACCCTCTTCGCAGCAGGCCCTAAGGGACTCGCCGTCGCCATGAACCTCTATCCTTGGTTCCCGACCAGGAGGACCAATGATCCAGCACCTCGCCGTGCAGATGCGCGCGGCCATAGCCGAGCACGCTGACCGCCCAGCCACCCGGATCCGGGTCGGCGAGGGCTGGCGCACCCACACCTTCCGAGAGTTCGGTAAGCGCATCGACGAGGCGGCTCAGGGGCTGTTGGACCGGGGAATCCAGCCGGGGCAGCGCATCGGGTTGTTCGCGAACAACTGCCCCGAGTGGTCGGAGATCGACTTCGGTGCCGCCACAGTGAGGGCCATCCCGGTGCCCATCTACGCCACCTCCACCCCAGCACAGATCCGGCACATCGCCGCCGACTCCGGGCTACGGATTCTGTTCGTGGGCGGTCGCAGCGAGTGTGAACGCGTCCTGGAGGTCGCCGATGATCTGCCCGAACTGGAGCACGTGGTGATTCTCGAACCCTGGGAGGGCATGCCGGAAC
>ERZ773014.1007-NODE-1007-length-18442-cov-13.709469_pt1 | contig 18442 bp, 17 predicted proteins | sample MGYA00580841_ERZ773014 | MGnify/ENA primary metagenome ERZ773014 (study PRJEB29015, sample SAMEA2737989) | human oral metagenome | biome: human oral; feature: human-associated habitat; material: dental | place: China | collected 2067 ...
GACCTGCTCGACGCCCAGACCCAGCTGCGCCTCGCCCGCGACCGCTACACCGAGGCCTGCACTGCCTATTGCAACGCCCGGACGGCTTACCGACAGGCCGTCGGGGAGTAGCGCCTGCATCGTTCCCGAATTATCTCAGTTCCTTTGTCGCCGTATTTAATTCCGTATGTATATGAATCGAATCGCTTCTTTGTTTGATATCGAATACCCCGTCATTCAGGGCGGGATGGTGTGGTGCAGCGGCTGGCGACTGGCCGCGGCCGTGAGCAACGCCGGCGGACTCGGACTGCTCGGCGCCGGATCGATGCACCCCGAGACCCTCCGCGAACACATTCGCAAATGCCGCGCCGCCACCGATCGGCCTTTCGGCGTAAACGTGCCGCTGATGTATCCGCAGATCGATGAGATCATGCAGATCATCATGGACGAAGGCGTGAAGATCGTCTTCACCTCCGCCGGCAACCCCAAGACGTGGACGGCGCGCCTTAAGGACCGCGGCATCACCGTGGCGCACGTCGTTTCCTCCTCACGCTTTGCCGCCAAATGCGAGGCCGCGGGCGTCGACGCCATCGTGGCCGAGGGCTTCGAGGCGGGCGGACATAACGGTCGCGAGGAGACCACCACGCTCTGCCTCATCCCCGCCGTGCGACGCGTCACCGACCTGCCGCTCATGGCCGCCGGTGGCATTGCCACGGGCGAAGGCATGCTCGCCGCGATGGCGCTCGGTGCCGAAGGCGTGCAGATCGGCACCCTCTTCGCCTTGGCCGAAGAAAGCTCCGCGCACGAGGCCTTCAAGCTCCACTGCCTGGCCCTGGACGAGGGCGACACGAAGCTGCTACTCAAGAAGCTCTCCCCCACCCGACTGGCTGCCGGTGCCTTCCGCACGGCTGTCGAGGAGGCCGAAGCCGCCGGTGCCGACGCCGAAACGATGAGCCGATTGCTCGGCAAGGGGCGCGCCAAGAAGGGCATCTTCGAGGGCGACCTCGAGGAGGGTGAGTTGGAGATCGGCCAAGCCTCCGCACTGCTGTCCGACATCCGGCCCGTCGCCGAGATCATGGACGACCTGATCCGCGGCTATCGTCGTGCCGCTGACAAGTCCTACAAGCTCTAATCGGCGACTGACATTCATCAGCTCCCACGGGGTGCATCGGTCAACGGTGCATCCCGTTTTTCTTTCATGGCAGGCCTCTGCCGAGGCCAGGGGGGTGCCTTATACAAGACGAGGGGAGATTTATCTCGAGGGTACCCGGTCAACCTTCGCCGGAGGCCGCAGCCGCCCAATGCGCAACAAAAAAATCCCATCCACTCTCGAGGCCGAGAAAGGATGGGATGTATAGGATCACGCCCGATAGGTTACTTCGTTCCGGCGTATCGCTTATTCAAGAACTCAATGATTTCACCCGTGATATTGTAGACGTCGTCAGCCAAGAAGATGGGGCTGCCGGCCGTGTTGCTAAAGATGATTTGATAGCCTTTGTCCTTATTGTAGAGCTTCAGGCAACGCACCACGGTGTCGCGCAACTGCTCGTTCATGGCCTGCGTCTGCTCCATCAACTCCTTTGTCAAACGGGCGTCCAGCTCCTGCAACTCTTGCTCCTTTTTCATCAGCCGTTGCTGCTCCTGTTCAGCGCGTTCACGTGTAGCGAAGGCCCCGTTCTGCATCTTGTATTGGAAGTCCTTGACTTCAGCCTGCAGGCTGCGTGCCTTCTGGGTATAACTGGCGCGTGCGTTCTCTTGCTTCTTCAGGATCTGCTCGTTCAGGTCGATGGAGAAATTGTATTTCTGCAACAAGGAGTCCACGTTGATATAAGCAACAGGGAAAGCCTTGAGGGGCGCTCCGGTGGAATCCGTCTCCATCTTCGCCACCGCGACGCCGCCCTCTTTATGGCCGGACAGTTGCATGACGAACAGGCAGACAATTGCAGCCGCAAGAATCCCCTCGATCACATAGTGTACATTACTTTTCATATAAACGGAATTTAATTACTCATCATTTCACCCATCCGATCGGCCAGATTCTTCTGGTGCGAAGCCTGCCGATCCTGCGTGCGAGCGCACGCTATGCCCTTTTTGCGTAGGGCGGGGCTGCTATCAACATGTGTGTTTGGAAAACGTCCGTTTTTCTCCAGTAAAATCCTCACGCAAAGCAGCGCCATGCAAATAATCAGTATAATAATAGTTGCCAGAGAGACGATAAACATTTTACTTTACCTTTGTGGACGCAAAGATAGACGATTCGATAAACAGCCATTCGGGGCTTCCCCCCATTTCCGTTTTTTTGTCATTCGCCGCGCCTATCTTTTTTCACTCAGCGATTTAAGTCATTTATATACGTAGAAAATGAAGACTATATTGGATCTCCAGCCAGCTATTGTGTGGAAGTATTTTCACGAAATCACACAAGTGCCTCGTCCTTCTAAAAAGGAAGGAAAAATCATCCGCTATTTAGAGCAATTCGCTGCCGACCATCATCTCCCGATTAAGAAAGATGAGGCCGGCAATATTCTCATCTCAAAACCCGCAACGAAGGGCTATGAGAAGCTGCCAACCGTCATCCTGCAATCGCATATGGATATGGTTTGCGAGAAGAATAACGACGTCACCCACGACTTCGACAACGACCCGATCGAGACCGTTGTCGACGGTGAGTGGCTGCGCGCCAAGGGCACCACACTCGGTGCTGATAACGGCATCGGTGTAGCTGCATCACTGGCCATCTTGGCCTCCGACGACATCGAGCACGGCCCCATCGAATGCTTCGTCACCGTCGACGAAGAGACAGGTATGACAGGTGCTTTTGAGGTAAAAGAAGGCTTCCTCGGAGGCAAAATTCTGATCAACCTCGACAGCGAAGACGAAGGCCAGATCTTCATCGGATGTGCCGGCGGAAAGAACACCCTCGCCACATTCAGCTTCACGCCCGAAGCGGCTCCTGCCCTATCGTATTTCAAGATCGTTGTCACGGGCCTCAACGGCGGACACTCTGGTGGCGACATTCACAAAGGCCTCGGCAACGCCAACAAGTTGCTGGCTCGTTTCCTCTATTCACTGCGCGAGAAGTATGACTACACGCTGGCGGCTATCGAAGGCGGTAACCTACACAACGCCATCCCACGTGAGGCTTCGGCCGTGATCGGACTCAAGGACGACGACCGCGAGCCGGTGCGCGTGCTGCTGAACCACTTCCAAGCCGACGTGGAGAACGAGCTAAAACGCATCGATCCGAACGTACGCCTGACGATGGAGACGGTCGACGCACCGAAGACTGTCCTGCCGAAGGACGTTGCTGCTCGACTGGTCGAGTCGCTGATTGCCTGTCCGCACGGTGTGTTGGGCATGAGCCACGAGGTGGAAGGATTGGTGGAGACGTCGACCAACTTGGCGTCGGTGAAGATGCCTGAAGCTGGCAAGGTGGTCGTTGAGACCAGCCAACGCAGCTCGGTAGACTCACTGAAGGATGCCGCGGCCGATCAAGTGGCTGCCGTCTTCCGTCTGGCTGGAGCCGAGGTGAAGCATGGCGACGGCTATCCTGGCTGGGCGCCTAACCCGGACTCGAAGATCCTGAAGGTGGCCGAGGATACGTATCGCAAGATTTTCGGCAAGGATGCGCTGGTGCTGGCCATCCACGCGGGATTGGAGTGCGGACTCTTCCTCGAGAAGTATCCCTACCTCGACATGATCTCTTTTGGCCCGACCATGCGCGACGTTCACTCGCCTAACGAGCGGATCGAGATTGCCACCGTAGACCTCTGGTGGCGCCACCTGCTGGAGATACTGAAGAATATCCCCGCGTAAACAAAATATCGCACGCGTAGCGGCGTTTCTTCATTCGTAATCAAACCCCAGAGACGATGAAGATGAAGAAACAAACAGCCGGCCTCGGCCTGCTCCTCGCCACGCTACTCTACCTCGCAGCCGGATGCGAACGGGTCGACCATTATGCCACCGACCCTTCGCTCCGGCTCGATTTTTCTACGGATACCCTCACGTTCGACACCCTTTTTACCACCATCGGGTCCGTCACGAAGCAGTTCATGGTCTATAACCCGCACGGCGAAAACCTCCGTATCGAGTCCGTCACGCTGGCCAGCGGAGGCCGCAGCGGTTTCCGCCTCAATGTGGACGGACGAAAGGGCGAATCCTTCAGCGGCATCGATCTTTGGAAACGCGACAGCCTGCGCGTGCTCGTCGAAGTGACTGCCAGCGCTAATAATGCCGACCGCCCGCTGCTGATCCAAGATTCCATCCTTTTCTACACCAATGGCGTCCGCCAATTTGTCCTCCTGCAAGCCGTCGGGCAAGACGTTCACATCATCCGAGGCGGCCGGACGTACACCGAAAACACAACCCTCCCGGCTGACCGGCCTTACCTCATCTTCGATAGCCTCACCGTCGGCCCCGGAGTCACCCTCACCCTTGCACCCGGAGCCACGCTCTGCTTTCACCATCAGGCCAAACTCATCGTCGCCGGCACACTCAAGGCCATCGGTACCCAAGCCCAACCCATCACACTGCGCGGCGACCGCCTCGACAGCATCTACGCCAACGTCACCCTGCCCTACGACCGCGTCCCCGGCCAATGGGGCGGCATCCGCTTCGAATCCACCAGCTTCGAAAACGAGCTTGAATACACCGACGTCCGCAACACCTCCTTCGGCCTCGACTTCCAACCCTCCACCCCCGATCGGCGTAAGATCCGCATCCACAACTCTCGCGTCACGAACAGCAGTGGCGACCTACTGACGGCTGTCAACTGTCACATCGAGGCCTCTGGCAGCGAGTTCACAAACGCCGGCGGAAACACCGTCTGTCTCATCGGCGGGCGCCACCGCTTCGCCCACTGCACGCTGGCCAACTTCATCGTTCTCACCACGCGTCAAGGTGCCCCTACCCTCATCCTGGCCGACACCGCCCGCATCGACAACACGCCGCACCACTACCCACTCACCGAAGCGCGCTTCGACAACTGCCTCATTGACGGCAGTATCTCGGGCGACACCACACGCACGTACCGCGGCGAAATCTCCCTCATCTCCCGCAACGGTGATACGGCTGGAAGCGACGCCTTCAACTACCGATTCACGGCCTGCTACATCCTCACCAAAGCCATCACCAACAATCCCCGCTTCGACCGCTGCCTCTTCGGCTTCAGCCAGAAGCCCATCTACCTCAAGTCAGGCACCCGCAAACAGGCCTACGCCTACGATTTCCGTTTGGCCAACAAGTCCGTCGGACTCGGTACGGCAGACCGCACCGTCGCCGCCGAGTTCCCCACCGACCGCTATGGCGTGAGCCGCCTCACCGGCAGCACAGCTCCGACCATTGGTGCGTACGAACACGCACACCAGCCGAAGGAGAAGAAGCCGTCGTCGCGGCTCCGTTGACGGGAATTCATTTCCCAAAGGGGCGGCAAGAATGCGCCCAAGTCCATCCTCCCGGATCCACTTTTAATAAAGGCTTGCTGAGCTTCAGCAAGCCTTTGTTTTCCGCTGTTCATGCCCTTTTGAAGGGGCTTATCCGTTTTTGGAAATGCTTGCAACACTCTTGCAAATCGAAAAAAGTAGTTTGCGGCGCTTGCAACAATCTTGCAAATGGGAAAAAGAACTTTTTGGCGCTTGCAACAATCTTGCAAGCGAAAAAAAAACGTTTTGGCGTTTGCAACAATCTTGCAAATGAGAAAAAGTACGTTTTGGCGTTTGCAACAATCTTGCAAGCGAAAAAAAAGCGTTTTGGCATTTGCAAGATTGTTGCAAGCATTTCCAAAAGTGATTTGCCCCTTTTGATGTTTGATTTTTGGCCGTAAAATGGGGATAGACACAAAAAAGCAGGGCTGGCGATTTGCGTCGCAGGCCCTGCTTTGTCTATCAGCGAAAAACCGACGCACCGGGGGAGCGGTGCGCGGTCTTTCATGTCATCTATTCCACGATCTCAACCATCGGCGCACCCACCTGAACGGAGTCGCCGGCCTTGACGAGGATGCGGCGAACAGTACCGGCAAAGTCGGCCGTGATGTCGTTCTCCATCTTCATGGATTCGAGCACCAGCAGCTTGTCGCCCTTGTTCACTTTCGAGCCCTCCTTAACCGTCACCTCGATGACGCTACCAGGCATGGGGCATTCTACCATGCGGCCCTTGCCAGCGTCAGCAGCCTTGGGCGCGGGAGATGCTGCGGCGGCTGCCTCGTCTACGATCTCAACCATCGGTGCACCTACCTGAACAGAGTCGCCTGCCTTCACGAGAATGCGACGAACCGTACCGGAGAAGTCGGCCGTGATGTCGTTCTCCATCTTCATGGATTCGAGGATCAGCAGCGTATCGCCCTTCTTCACCTTGGCGCCCACTTTCACGTTCACCTCGATGACATTACCCGGCATGGGGCATTCTACCATGCGGCCCTTCACGGAGTCGTCCACTACAGCCGTAGCCTCGTCCTGCGCCGTTTCCTTACCGCCGCAAGCGCAAGCGCAAGAAGCCTTCTGCGTCTCGTTGTATTCGGCTTCGCGTTTCTTGCGCAGGAAGCCAGTGGCTACGTTCGGGAAGAGCTCCAGCAGCAGCATGTCCTTCTCGTCCTTGGCCAAACGTACACCGCCAAACTCCTCAAGCACGGGGTTATCCGGTGTCTTGTGGGTGGTCGTGTCGTACGGTGTCTCAACAGGCGAACCTGTGATCTGCTCGCGGAACTTAGGATCAACCGGAACTGGCGTCTTACCATATTCACCCTTCACCAAGTTTACGAACTGGCTCGAGGTGTTGGCGTACTTATCCAGCCCCTTCTTCAAGCTCAGCGCGCAAGACACGGCCTGTGCGCCTACGATCTGGCTGGTCGGTGTTACGAGCGGCGGTAGACCGGCGTCGAGGCGTACGCTCGGGATGAGCTTCATCGAATCTTCGAGCAGATCCATCGCGTTGAATTGCTTCAACTGAGCCACCATGTTGCTGTACATACCGCCGGGGATCTCGGCATTCTTCACCAGCTCGTTCGGCTTCGGGAAGTTGAAGTAAGCCTCGATAGCGTGGCAAGCATCCAGCAGCGCGGCTTCGTCTTCCTTGCGGACAGCCTCGATTGCCTTGTCGAACAGGGTATCGATCTCAGCCGGCAGCGTGTCGGTCAGCGGGTTGAACGGATTCGGGAACAGCTTCGATGCGTCGTAAGCCTCGAGCTCCTTGCGGATCTCTTTCAGCTCCTTGCTGATCTTGGCCACGGCCTCCATGTTCACGTCGAGCTCCACACCGAGTTTCTTGCAGAAGATGTAGATCAACTCAATAGCGGGAGCACCCGTGCCACCGGCGAAGTACCAGATGTTCGTGTCCACGATGTCGGCACCGCACATGATAGCCGTCAGGACGGAAGCCAGACCGAAGCCCGGCGTACAGTGCGTATGGAAGTCCACGGGCACATTGAGGTGCTTCTTGAAGAGCGGCATCAGCTTGGCTACGCGTGAGGGCGGGATGAGTCCGCTCATGTCCTTGATGGTGATCATGTCAGCACCCAGTGCCAACATTTCCTGTGCCTTGTTCAGGAAATAAGCGTCGGTGAAGACCGGCTCGCGATCGTCATCATACTTCGGATCCACGGTGTAGCATACGGCGCAGTCGGCCATACCGCCATACTTCTTAATACTCTTCACGCTCGACTTCACGTTGTTCACGTCGTTCAGGGCATCGAAGATGCGCATGATGTCCAGGCCGGATTTTACGGCGTTACGGAAGAAACCGTCGATGATCTCGTCGGGATACGGAGCATAACCATAGAGGTTACGGCCACGGGAGAGGGCGGTCAGCTTGGAGACATCGCCTACAGAGGCCTTGATTTTCTCCAGTCTGTCCCAGGGGTTCTCGCCAAGGTAGCGCATCACGGAGTCGGGCACAGCGCCGCCCCATACTTCCATTGCGTAGAAGTTGGCATCCTTGTAATAGGGTAAAACACGATCAACCTGCGATTGATTCATACGCGTTGCAAACGAAGACTGCTGTCCGTCTCTCAATGTGAGATCTCTGATCAAAAGTTTCTGTGTCATGATTAAATCTGTTTCTTATGAGATGAATTTTTAATTGGATAAAATCGATTCCTTTTCTTCCACGTGGATCTCCGGATACGACGTCAATGAGCCATAGGCGCCGGCGGAGTGGCCGCAAAGAAAAGGCTTTTCGAAGAGACCCTACCCGAATTACAGAAATATTTCCGCAATTCGGGCAGGGGTCACTCTTTCATTGGATTCTGGGCATTAAGCTCATGAAAGTCATGCAGCAAAATAGACCATCAAACCAGCTAGGACGATGTATCCGATGGCGTAAGGCAAGGCGCTGCGGAGGATCTCACCGTCACGTCCAGGCATGTTGCAAGAGGCCGTGGCGATGGCAATACTTTGCGGCGAGATGATCTTACCACCGGTGGCACCGGCCGTATTGGCACCCACCAACCAGTTCGGGTCGGCGTAGTTCAACTTGGCAGCCACATTGGCTTGGAGCTTTCCGAAGAGGATGTTCGACGAGGTATCGCTACCCGTAACGAACGTACCAATTGCACCGATCAGCGGCACGAAGAGCGGATAATAAGCTCCCGTTGCGTTGGCCAAGGCCTCGGCGATTACGAGGATCATACCGGCGTAGTTCATTACCGACGCAATGGAGACAAGGCTCATGATCGTGATCACCGTCTTCCCGAGGTTCTTCACTGTACGAGCCAGCACGACGATCAGTTTCTGAGCCGACACTCCCTGTACCAGTCCACCGAGGAACGTACCGAGGAAGAGCATCAGACCGGCGTTGGAGATCCAGCCAAACTTGAAGGCTTTGCCTTCAGCATAAATCGGCAGGTGTACACTGCTGACCAAGTGCGTGCGGAGGAACTCATTGACGGGCTTTACCAGTGGGCCACTGAATATGATGAAGAAGAGGATGAAGCCGTACACACTCCAAGCGCGGAGGGTCTGTGCCATCGTGAACGTCTCTTTCGGTGCCATGTCTTCAGTATCCTTTTCGCCAAAGAGGCGCGCGTAGAGGATGATCGCTAAGATGGCGGCCACACTACCGAGGATAGCCGGCGTTTCTGCTCCGAGATAGCGTGCGCAGAGGTACTGCACGACGAGCGAGATACCACCGATCCAAAGGGAGAGTAGGATGTGCTTCACGATCTTCTTCGGCGAGCTGTCCGTCAGTGTGAGGATGATGAACGGGATGATCAGCATGAGCGGCGAGAGCTGGATGACCACCTTGGATGCGATGTCACAGATGGCATCCGGCGTGGCTGCACCAGAGGGAGCCACTTCGTTAGCCAACGTGATGACAGGCACACCCACGGCACCAAAGCCCGTCGGCACACTGTTCGCGATCAACGACACCAAAGCGCTGAAGCCGGGCTTGAAGCCGAGGCCGATCAGAATAGCGGCAGGAATCGCTACGGCTGTACCGAATCCGGCCATGCCTTCAAGCAAGCCACCGAAGCCCCAAACAAGGAGCAGCACGATGATGCCACGGTCGTTCGTCAGAGAGGTGAATTGTTTCTTGATCACTTCGATCTCGCCACTTTCGAGCAACGTGTTATAGCTGTAGATGGCCATCAAAATGATGATCAGAATGGGGAAGGTGGCCTTCAGTAGACCCTCGATGAAGGCCCAAAAGACACCGAACTGCGTGTAACCCTCGGGAGCGAATCCGAGTGCAGGCGCTGCAAACACAGCAACGAGCAACGTGGCCACAAGGGTGATAAAGGCGCTCTTGTGGCCGGCCATTTTGATGCCGAGCATGAGCACGAACAAGAGCAAAATCGGGAGAATAGAAAGAAATACGTTCATGGCAGGAATGCTATTTATAGAGTTAGAATATCATTTCGATACATGTTACACAAGCAAGACGACCACTTGCTTCGGGCCGTGCGCACCTTTGACGAGCGACTGCTCGATGTCCGCTGTCTTTGACGGGCCGGACATGAAGCCGCGAAACTCGCCCGGATGAGCCTCCGGCACGCGGGCATAAGCATCGTGCATGGTGTCTACCAACTGATCCTTGGGGAGGAGGAAGACGAGCGCCTCGGAGATAAAATAGATGGCGCGCTGCAGGTATTCCTGCTCATAGTAGACGGCGGCGTTCTCGCATACGCCAAAGATGCCGTGGCAGACAACGAGATCCGTGCCGTTCAATTCGGATGGTGTCTCGATCGTGTCCGGGTTATAGGTGGCACAAGTCACCTCGGGGAAATTGCAGGCGATGCGTTTGGCTTCGGGGAAGAGGCGACGGATAGCGTCGTCCACACTTTCACCCTTGCCCAACTCTTCGGCACTGCCGCCTACTCCGGCGGAGATCTCTATAAACTGCTTGATCTTATCCGGATAGACGGTGTGAGGGATCTTGATTTCAGGGCGGGGAAAGTGCTCCTTGATGTTATCCCTCAGGCTGTTCAATATAAATTCTTTGCTGCTCATACTTGATTCTTATTTAGCGTTCTTCTCCTTTTGATTCTTCTTCCACCAAGCCTCAAATGATTGCTTGGCAAACTTGGGCAGCTCACGCTCTTTACCCCAATCGTTCAGCCCATTGTAGAGCATAAAGCGCGGCATGGAGTTGACCATCGGTGCCATCTTAAGTGCAGAGTGGAACAGCTTTGGGCGATCCATGAGGTACTTGATGCCTTGACACATCACTTTCTTCTTCGGATCTGCCTTGCCGAAGCCGTCCAGCTTCTGGCGCCAGATATAGATCTGCTCACCGAGGTCGACCATGGCGGGGCAGACGAACGAGCAGGAAAGACAGAGTGAGCACGCCGAGACGTTGCCACTGTGCTTCTGCGGATCGTTGAGCATACCGAGGTTGATGCCGATCGGACCGGGGATGAAGTAAGAATAGGAATAGCCACCACTGCGACGATAGACGGGGCAGGTATTCATGCAGGCACCACAGCGGATGCAGTTCATCACCTTACGATGCTCAGGCATACCGAGGATTTTGCTGCGCCCGTTGTCTACGATGATAAAATGCTGCTCGCCGCCTTGGTGCGGACGACCGAAGTGCGACGTATAGGTTGTGATTGGTTGGCCGGTAGCCGAACGGGCCAGCAGACGCGTAAAGACGCCCAGCGAGCGCAAGTCGGGAATGATCTTATCGATACCGAAGGCCGTAATGTTCACCTTCTGGCACGACATACCCATATCGGCGTTACCCTCATTGGTGCAAACTACGACCTCACCGGTAGCGGCAATAGCGAAGTTGCCACCCGTCATGCCGGCTCCTGAATTAAGGAAGTCTTGACGCAGGGCACGACGAGCCTGGTGGGTGAGATACGTCGGGTCGGAATTGCCCTTTTCGCTACCCAACTTCTCCTCGAAAAGCTCACCCACAGCTTGGCGCTTAATATGGATAGCGGGCATAACGATGTGGCTGGGATGGAGGTGCATTAATTGCAGGATGCGTTCGCCGAGGTCACTTTCGATCACGTCGTAACCCTTCTCGATGAGGTAAGGATTGAGTTTACACTCTTCGGAGAGCATGGATTTACTCTTGACCAGCTTCTTCACGCCGTGATCGCTGAGGATGCCCTCGATGATGTGACGATACTCCTCGTCGTCTTTGGCAAAGTGCACGTGGCAACCGTTTGCTGTAGCGTTTTTTTCGAACTGCTCGATGAGCTCAGGTAGGTGCGAATTGCTGTAGAGCTTGATGTCGCGGGCGGTGTGGCGCAGGTCTTCCCATTCAGGGATGGCGTGCGAGAGGAGGTCGCGTTTGTGGCGAACCATGTAAAGCGTTTGGTCGTGCCAAACGGCATTCTCTTTATTGGCTAAGAAGGCTTTTGCAGCCTTGGCATGTGCGCTCATAACTGTGCAGATAGGATTTCGAGGTAGTGAATGGTTTGGATGGGGTAATGTTCGCGTTCGATGACGCCATTCATATGCATCAAGCAGGAGCTGTCGGCTCCGGTAATGTATTCGGCTCCGGTGGACATGTGATCCTTCACTTTGTCACGGCCCATGCAGGCGGATACTTCAGACTCCTCGACGGCGAATAAGCCGCCGAAACCGCAGCATTCGTCGACGCGCTTAGGCTCTACGACCGTGATACCGGGTACACGCTCAAGCAGCGAGCGGATCTTGTTGAAGTAGGGCACTGTCAGCTCCGAGGGAGAAGAGAGACCTAACTCGCGCACACCGTGGCAGCTGTTGTGAATGCTGACCTTGTGGGGGAATTTGGAGGGGAACTTCTCGGGCTTGATCACGTCGTGCAGGAACTCGGTGATGTCGTAGATGTGTTTTGCCGCGGTGCACTCGCCCTTCTTGGCTTCGGCCAGGAGGCGCGGGTGATTCTCTTTGACGAAGGCTACACAGCTGGCTGAGGGGCCGACGATGTAGTCGTACTTTTTGAATAGATCCTCGAAGCGTTCGGCCAGATAGACAGACCCGGTTTCAAAGCCGCCATTGGCCATTGGCTGGCCGCAGCAGGTCTGTCCCACGGGATAGTCGACATCCATTCCTAAGCTGACGAGCAACTTGTAACAGGCTATACCTACGTGCGGATAGACCGCATTGATATAGCACGGAATAAATAATCCGATTTTCATAACCACATAAGTTTAGTGTCAAATAACAATTGAATATTCTCGCTTTAATAGGTTCGATAGGGGAAGAGAGTCAGCGAATAGTCGGGGGGGAAGGGAGTAAGGCAAGGGCCATCATCCCCCTCCCGACTATCCTTTGATTCTCTGATTCGTTCATATTACAGTTTATACATCAGTTCGAAGCGCACCCAGTTGAAGTTGTCGGCACCCTTGAAATAGTAGTTGCCGGGATTGAAGTGCTCGAAGTGCAGGTGGCCCGACCAGTGCGGATTGATTTGGTAGGAGATGCGGGCGTAGTAGAGGTCGCCGCGCGTCTTGCCTCCGCCAGAGGTGAAGGCCGATCCGGGGTGCAGCTGCATGGCCATGAGGTGCATGTAGTTGGCATTAAGGTGCACGTTGGGGGCGAGGGTGGCCTTGAGTCCGGCGTTGATGGAGCCGATGTTAGACCAGTAGCTGATCTTGCCCGTCTCTGTGCCCAGGGTGTAGACGTAGCTTTCGCCCCAGGGTGTCCAGCGGTTCCACATCGGGTCGAAGCCTTCGACAGTGGGTGTCGAGGGGTCGTCACCACTGAGATAGATGCCGCCGATGGAGAGCTGATCGAGGACGTAGAGATAGCGGCCGATGTTGTACTCCAATCGGGAGTAGCCGCCCCAAGAGCGCCGATCGTTGTTGCCCACCTTACCGAACTGGTAGGCGAACTCACTGATGAAGTGGAAGTCGTTGCCCGGTAAAGCCACATTGGCGCGAGCACCTACGACGTGCGTCTCGGCATCGGGGGCGGTAGCGTTCTTGAAGTAATTCTTGTAGAAATAGTAGGCCGAGAGGTCTACGGGGTTCAGGTGTCCCTTGTAGTAAAGGGCGGCACCGTTGTTGGTTTGCTCCTCGAGGGGCTGATAGTGGTCGCCCTCGTTGAAGACGGGCAGGAGCTTGTCGCGATGGGGGTTGTAGACGAAGACGGCGGAGAGGTTGTTGTTCTCGTTGAAGCGGAAGGTGGCCTTAGCGGCGTTGAAATAGTCTGACCGGGAGCCTACGAGGGGGTTACCGTCTACCATGATAAAGCCTTCGTCAAACATGATACACTGTCGTCCCACGCGGAGGTCGATCGGCAGGTCGGCGATGTCTTTCCAATCCACATAGAGTTGATTGAAGAAGATCTCGTTGAAGGCCGTCTTAGCTGTCGGGGGGGTGAGGTAGATACGGGCCTCATTGCCCAGCTCGGCTCTGAACTCAAAGTGTTTGCTGGGGTTGTAGTAGGCGCCGAGATAGGTGCGCCACCGGGTGAAGGTGGTTACGGGCGCATTGTGATCCAGCGTGGCGGCTTCACCGACGGAGGTCATTCGTGCGCGTTCGGAGAAGGTGATACGGAAGGGCTTCTGCTCCGGCTCTTCCGTTTGTGCTGTGGTCGTGCCGTACAGACCCAGCAGAATACCAAGGGTAAGGATAAACTTTTTCATTTTCTTTCGGTTTTCAGGTTGGTGGATGCTGTTTCTCTTTTTGATTCGGTAAACCGTGGGAGCGATCCGGCTGCACAAGTGCGTGGGGGTGTGGGATGTGTTTCCGTGGGCCGGGTGTACACCTATTATAATAGGCACGCGATGAGCTGCGGCGGGAGCGGACGCCGAGTAGCATCGTGTACACCTATTAAGGATAGGCAAGGTGCACCAGCCGGCGAAAAGGCGTCCGACATGGTGGTTTGGATGCGGTTGTGAATTGTGTAGACCGAATAACATTCCCTTCGATTTTGCCCCCAAAATTAGCGTTCCTTGAATCTAATGCAAGCATGAGGTGAAAAAAATGCACCCTCACCCCGCATTTTCTCACGGATCGTAAGTGCGAAGCGGGTAGTTGAGGGGCGCATAGTCAACCTCCATAGCCCTCAAAAGCATCGAGGTAGGGGATACACGGGCGACACGTTCGGGCAACTGTAAAAAGGGCATCCCTCATCGGTTGGGGGATGCCCTTCGGATGCTTCCGTGCGAGGATTCGCTGGTGGCCTCACTCGCGGCTACGGCCGCCGGCGAAGCGGACCGGGTGCGCTATTCCTCCGGCAGGTGGATGTCCGGCCCGCCGCCCTCTTCGGGCTTCTTGGGATCGGGCTTTTTGGGCCCCTCCTCCGGGAGCTTGATGTCCGGCTTATCGTCGGGCTTCGGCTTGTCGGGTTTCGGCTGCTTGGGATCCTTCGGCTGCTTGGGATCCTTGGGTTGCTTCGGGTCTTTCGGCTTCGGATCCTTGGGCTGCTTGGCGGCACGCTTCTGGGCGGCCTCTTCGCGCTGCGAGGTGCGGAACTTGACCACGGTACGGTTCATCTCTGCGACCAACTCCTCGAGCATCGTCCGATCCTCGTCGCTGGTGGCGTTGAGGTAGGCCGACTGGATGTACTGGCAGATCACCTCATAGGCAGCGTCCGTCAGCGGTCGGATCTCCTTGGAGCTCGGGCCTTTGGTGACGGCCGTCGTGTGTTCACGTTGCGCGCTGAGGGATTCATACTCGTCGTTCAGCGTCTTGAGGCTGGCGAACTCTGAGGTGAGTCCGAGGGTGGTGATGTCGGCTGCGATGGGCACGATGTCCTTCAGCATGCCATCAATATGCAGCGTCTCCTCGTCGAACGACTCCGTGCGTATGTCTTTATACGTACCGAGGGCCGCCCAAATGCGGTGGGCTGCTGCGGAGGTCGCTTCGACGGGCGAGCGAAGCTCGTTGCGCACCTTGCCGAAGATGTAGATCAAAAGCTGGTCACGCTTTTCGTCTTTCTCCAGCATCAGGGCCGTGTTGGCCGACATGGTGGACTGCTTGTTGGCTTCCACTTCGGCGTCCGAGCGAGCGTCGTACTCCTCCAGCAGTCCTGCGGGAAACTTGAGTTTCGTTTTGTCCACGGCCTTGATGATGTCGTATATCCGGCGGTGGAACTTAGCGTGGCGGGGGGCACTGTACAGTGAGCTGTAGCTGCCGCTGATCTTGAGGATTTTAGGTAATGCCTTAAATTCTTTCTTCATCGAATAATGGATTAATGCGTTGATATATCATGTGGTAAACTCTTAGTTCTTTCTCTTTGGGGATTTCGGCAGAATGTCTGCCGGCATACTCATGGGGTGTGATAGCCTCGGCAGAATGTCTGCCGGCATACTCATGGGGTGTGATAGTCCCGGCAGAATGTCTGCCGGCATACTCATGGGGTGTGGTAGCCCCGGCAGAATGTCTGCCGACATACTCATGGGGTGTGATAGTCCCGGCAGAATGTCTGCCGACATACTCATGGGGTGTGGTAGCCCCGGCAGAATGTCTGCCGACATATTTACACGGCTGCGGGTTCGGCCACGGAGCGCTTCTTGCGCGGCGACACGTGTCGCACGGCCCGCTCGGGCGCATGATGGCGGACCACCTCCGCCTCGGGCGAGAGCTTGAAGAGCCGCTCATCTTCGCAAAACAGCGGCGCATCGTCGCCATAGACGTCATTCATCCGGTCCTCGAAATCCATCATCTCGTTGATGAGCGTATCGTTGCCCGAAATCAAAGATTTGGGTGAGTAGGAAACGAGGTATACGCTTCGCTTTTCGCTGTATTCAAACCGGATCGTCAGCCAGGTGTAGCGGCTGACCAAGTCCTCGGCATATTGCCGCAGGATCCGTTCTACTTCAAGATCTTTCATAGGTCACCAAAATACGTTTTGAGTTTAGTAATCAATTCCTCCGCCAGGCGTTTGCAGGCCAGGCTCTCTTCCAGTGTGAACTGCCGCGAGCGGTAATCGGCATCGATCCGGTCGCCCTTCAATTCACGCACATCGCGAGCAAAATCTTTCGCCGTATCCAGATTGGCCAAACGGCCGATCCGCCGCTTGATCTCCTTGATGATAAAGTCGTGCGACCCCACCCGATGTTCCTTCGCTTTCACCGTCTGCTCCTCGTCGGAGAGCGGCTCCATGTCGGTGTGCGCCAGCTCGTACTTCATGTATTGGAACACGGCGTAATAGACATGGTGTATGCTGGCCGTGTAATAGCCTTCTTCCGCTTTGTCGATCAGCGCCTCGGCGGCTTTTATGTTATGGATGGCTTTCGTCTTCATCTGCTCCTGTTGCCTTTCGTGTGGGCGCAAAGATAGCCGTGGCCCCGTTTTTCGTTTTGCATTTTTCGATTTTCCCTCCTCAGGCCCCTACTTTTGCCGCCGCTTCTAACAAACGAACGTAACATGAACTTGAAATTGATGACTAAATGGATCATCCCCGCGACCGTCGGCCTACTCCTGGCCACCGCTTGCGGACGAAAGGTCGAGCCGTCGACGCAGGGCGAAGCGGCGGCTCCCACCGGGGCGACGGCTACGGCGCCCGACTTCGACGCCGACAGTGCCCTGGCCTACGTAGCCCGACAGGTGGACTTTGGGCCACGCGTGCCCGGCACGGAGGCGCATCGTGCCTGCGCCACCTATCTGGCCGACGAGCTGCGGCGCCACGGCGCTACCGTCACCGTGCAGGAGGCGGAGGTCACCACCTACGACGGCCGTCGCCTCACGGCCAAAAACATCATCGGCGCACTGGCCCCCGATCACACACGCCGCATCCTGCTTTGCGCGCATTGGGACTCGCGCCCCTTCGCCGACCGTGACCCGGACACGGGTCGCCAGCGCACACCCATCGACGGAGCCGACGACGGAGCCAGCGGTGTGGGCGTCCTTCTGGAGATCGCTCGCCAGCTCAACGCCTCGGGGCTACCTGCGGACGTGGGCATAGACATCGTCTTCTTCGACGCCGAGGATGGCGGTACACCGGCCTTCGATCCCGCCTCGAACGACCCGCAGAGTGAGACCACCTGGTGCCTCGGCTCGCAACATTGGGCGCGCTACCCGCACACAGCGGGCTACACGGCCGAATACGGCATCCTGCTCGACATGGTCGGCTCACGCGACGCCGTCTTCTACCGCGAACAGACCTCCGACCGCTACGCCGCAGCCTACGTCGACCGCGTCTGGTCGGCCGCCCGCAACCTCGGCTTCGGACGCTACTTCGTCAACGCCCCCGGTGGCAACCTGGTCGACGACCACGTCTACGTCATCCGCGGCCTGCGCATCCCCTGCCTCGACATCGTCAACTACGCCCCCGACCGCTCCACAGGCTTCGGCGCATATTGGCACACGGGCGGCGACACGATGGACAACATCGACCGCGCCACACTCCGCGCCGTCGGCCAAACCGTCCTCTACGTCATCAAAGGATCGTAGAAGGTACTACCCCCTAACTACTCATAACTACCCTTCGACTACCCTATAACTACCCTTTGACTACCCTATAACTACCCTATAACTACCCTATAACTACCCCCCTAACTACTCATAACTACCCTTTGACTACCCTATAACTACCCATACCCCCCTATATGAATACGATAAACGAACTGCAAGACGAGGTGATCGAGGAGTTCTCCACCTTCACCGATTGGATGGATAAATACGCGCTGCTGATCGAAATGGGCAACGCGCTGGAGCCGCTCGAGGAGCGCTTCAAGACGTCGGACAACCTCATCGAGGGCTGCCAAAGTCGCGTCTGGCTGACGGCCGACTTGGGCGCCGACGGTCGGATCACGTTTCGCGGCGACAGCGATGCGGTGATCGTCAAAGGCATCGTGTCGCTACTGATCCGTGTGCTTTCGGGCCACACCCCGTCGGAGATCACGGCCTCCGACCTCTACTTCATCGACCGCATCGGCCTCAAGGAGCACCTCTCCCCGACGCGCTCCAACGGCCTCGTCTCCATGCTCAAGCAGATGAAGATGTACGCCGTAGCCTTCCAAGCGAAGGGGGAATAGCAAACGACTCTTCCACCCCCTCGGGCTATACGCAAATCCTTGCAGAGGACACTCCCATCTCGGGAGACCTTTGCAAGGATTTTTTTTCGTGGGGGCTATGGATCAC
>ERZ773014.1008-NODE-1008-length-18430-cov-4.159401_pt1 | contig 18430 bp, 15 predicted proteins | sample MGYA00580841_ERZ773014 | MGnify/ENA primary metagenome ERZ773014 (study PRJEB29015, sample SAMEA2737989) | human oral metagenome | biome: human oral; feature: human-associated habitat; material: dental | place: China | collected 2067 ...
AGTCCTATCCGTTTCAGTTGAGCGGTGGTATGCAACAACGGTTAGCAATAGCCTTGAGCCTCATCTTGAAGCCTGGTATCGTATTTGCTGACGAACCGACTAGTGCCTTAGATATGCTGGTGCAAGCCTCTGTATTGGACCTTATGAAAGAGGTAACGCAGGCTCTTGGAGCAACGGTGATTATTGTAACCCATAATATCAAGGCGGCGGCGCGCATTGCCAACAGCATCGGTGTTATGAATAAGGGGCAACTCGTTGAAGTAGGATCCACCGAAGAGGTTATGGCCCATCCAAAGGATGAGTATACTCGTATTTTGTTAGATTCCGTAATGAAAGTGGTGTAGTATGATTCAAGTTGAGCATTTATGTAAACAATATACAAACCACCATCATACGGTTCGTGCTGTTGATGATGTATCTTTTTCTGTAGCGGAGAATGAACGGGTAGGTATTGCTGGTGGTAGTGGTTCTGGTAAAAGTACGCTGCTTAGGCTGATTGCAATGCTGGAAAAACCTACATCTGGCACCTTGCGACTCTTTGGTGAGGATATCCATTCCATTCAAAATCATACAGAAATATATCGCTCTATGCAGATGATGTTCCAAAATCCCTTGGCGGTGATTCCGCCTAGAATGAACTTAGAAGCATTTCTCTTAGAGCCGTATATCAACTATGGGCTTATGGATGTGGCGTCAGCAAAGGACGATATCCGTAAATGGATGCAACGAGTAGACTTGCCAGAAAATACGGTGTATAAATACCCTCACGAAGTCAGCGGTGGTCAACTGCAACGTGTTGTATTGGCACGGATTATGCTGATGAACCCCAAGCTAGTACTCTTTGACGAACCTACATCAGCCCTTGATGCGGTGAACCAGAAACTCGTACTCGACCTATTGCAAAAACTACATAAAGAACAACCCTTCGGCTATGTGTTTGTGAGCCATGACATCGGACTGCTACAAGCGGTCACAGATCGAATCCTGGTGATGAAAGACGGACAAATCGTGGAAAATATCGAATCAACTCGACTGAAAGAAGCAGTACACCCGTATACACAAGCACTTGTGGAAGCGAGTGTGTAAAAAGCAAAGAGCCCCTGTTTGGAACAGGGGCTCTTTTTTTGAGTATTTATAAAAGCATAAGTTTAACTATTAAGGATACTTTTGATATTTATTCAGTTCCGTGACATTGATAAAATAGCTCTTTTAAAATTATATTACTGTAATCTGGGACATGTAATGTAATAAGGATTATAACCTTAAAATTTATCAAAAGTATAAAAATAATAAAAATAAATTAACTATACTTATATATGCAGGAGTTTTTAATAATGTGTAGAAATATAATAGTATGAGATAAAGTATACTTTCATAAAATGGTGATATTGCAATTAGTTGAATTGTTGAATTCATAATTAAAGATATGAAGGATGTGAACTATCATGTATACAGAAGATGAAGTTATAGAATTATTAAAAGCTTTGCCACCTGAGTGTGAGTTTATCGATTATAAACAAACTGGCTATAAAAAAGATAAACAAGGATATTTTATAAAAGATGTTATTTCTATGCTTAATGCTTATACTGCATATGGTAGAAACCGTTTTATTATTATTGGCGTAGATGATAATAGGGAATTAGTTGGTATTTCAGAAGAAGAGATACGAGATGATAATGAGTACCAAAATTGGATAAATAAAATTAGTCCAAAACCAATTGTTAATACGGGACAAATCAAGTATGGTAATAAAGTTTTTGAGATAATATGTATTAATAAAGAAAATGATGGGCAGATATATGAATTGGTACAAGGCGTTAATATTCAACCAATTCATGAAGGACAGACTTTTTATAGACAGGGAAGCCAAAATGCAGTATTAACAGAAGAAGTTAGAAGAAAGATTAGATCATCTTATTTTGATGAATCAAAATATAGAGAGAAATTAGTAGAGTTAATTGATTCTTATCAAGGTAATGGGATACCTCCAATTATTGTTGCTTTAATGATTGGAGCTTGGGATTTTATATATGATGGAGATATAGAATTTATTGTTAATGCGACTGGCTGTTCCTTGGAGCAGTTTAAAAGAGATACTCAGAGTTTTCATTGGAATGAAAAAGGTTTTATTAAAATTAAAGGTGATCAAGGAAAATTTAATAATAGAAATAGTTTATTAGAATTTTTAGCATCTAAGTTTTATGATTCGTATTGGAATGGTATTAAGGATAATGTTAAAACGGTTCTTAATAGCATTGGTGCAAATTTATCTAAACCCAAAGATCAAAGATGGTGTATTACACGGGGAGAAGATGGAAAATATTCAAAAGGTTTTCTTACGGGAATATATGATTTTATTGCATATTTAGCAACACATAAAAATGATTTTAGTTCATGTAATTTACAAAAAATAGACAGTTTAATTTATGAATGGATTGAAACAATTTTTACACAATCTGATTGGAGAGTATGGGGGTCCTTAGAACGTTATATTGATTCAATTATTGAATGGAATCCAGATGTTTTTTTATCGTTATTTGATAGAAACTTACGAACTAATAATCAAGTATTTATACAATTATTTCATGAAGAATCTACGGGATTTATGTCTGTTTCCTATGGTGATAGGTTGTGCCAAGGGTTACAAAAAATAGCATATTTAAAAGATTATTTTAATATTTCTATGAATATTTTATTTCAATTATCTAAAATACGAAATAATGTTAAGCAATATATTATTATGTCATTACTACCATGGAAGCCTTTAACACAGGCTAGTTGCTCTGCACGTATTAATATTATTAATACTTTTTTTTCGGATGATATTGAGCTAGCTTGGGATATAGTAGAACAATTACTACCAAACAAGATACAGATAGGCCATGATATTGATGGGTTAAAATACCGCGGGCCAATTGAGACTATTACGGTATTAAAAACAGAGTATCTTGATATTAGTTGGCAATATTTTAAGTTACTTTTAGATTATGCGCTTATTAATGAAAATAAGTTAATTCTTTTATTAAAGAATTTCTGGCTTTTGTTTCCTGAGATGCAAATAAATTTACTTAAAGAAGTTGAGAGTAGAATAAATCAAAAAGAGGGTGTGTTTTTTGATTTATATTTAAACTTAGTAAAGGTTTATGAGGAGTATTATTTGTGTCAAAGACAAAATGAAAGTAATCAATATGGAAAAATAATAGAAAAAATTAAGAGTTGTATTGATTTAATAGAATTAAAACATTTAGATTATAATAGCAAGCTTTTATTCTTAAAAGATCGATTATTTTTGTTTAGTAAGATTGAACGCTGGGAAGATAGGGAGAAAGCAGTAGAAAAGGTACAAACAAAAATATTAAGAGAAAAAGTTGCAGAGAATCAACTCTTCGAATTTATATCAAGTGTTGAAGATAAAGTTATTATAGGGTTTCTTATTTCTAGAGAATTGAATGATGTAAGTGAATTTACATATTATCTTACTAGATTTAAGAAATACTCTTCAGATTTAGTTAAAGGTTTTTTAAATGGTGTGTGTATAAATTATCCTGAGTTTATTTCTCATCATATCTTTGAAAATTCTTTTGATGTAGATTTTTTTAAGGCCATAATAATTAATGATAGTGTTTTTGATGTTTTGATAAAGGCTGGATGGTTAAATTATAAGGAGCAAGTTAAGGAAATTGATATATATCAATTGAATTTAAAAGAAGAGAATAATAAAAATCAATATATAAAGTTGTTAATGGATTTTAAACTATATAGTCTTGCATTGCTAGCAATTTATCATTATCGCTATAGTATGGATATTAATGTCGATTATCTTATAGAAAGTTTGGAGAAAATTGAAAAGGATAATGACGAAAGAATTAATGGGAATATAATTAAAACTTTAATTATATATTGTGAAAATCATGAGATGAATAGTACAAATTTGGAAAAATTAGCCTATATTGAATGCCAGTTTATAGATTTATTTTTATATGATGATGAGTGTAATCTCAAGGCGTTAAATAATTTTTTATATTACAATATACGTCTATTTATGGAAATCGTAGGTACCGTATATAGAACTGATGATAACACTGATGATGATTTATCATTAAGTGGAAAAGAAAATTCTATTCTTGTGCGACGATGTAATGCAATATTAAATAAGTGGCTTAAACTTGAAAGTGTTATTGATTCAGAGATATCTTTTAATAATTGGTTTGAATCAGTGTGTTATCATGCAAAAAATGTTAATCGCTTAGATATAGTATTAAATCTTCTGGGTGGAAAGTTATTTCATGTTAAATCTGATGAAATTTGTGGATTTTTATCTAAAGTAGTGATAGATATTTTAGAAAAACCAGAGTTTGATACTTTAAGAAGGGGGTATGCTGTTGAAGCTTATAATTCTAGAGGTGTTCATTGGGCATCTTTAGAAGGAGATAAAGCATTATACAATAATTTTTATGGAAAATCTTTAAGTTTATCTGAACAGGGATATACATATACTGCTGCTATATATAAAAGATTAGCAGAGAAATTTGGTGTGGATAATCAGTGGTGGAATATAGATCTAAGTTAGTAAAGTCTTTAATTTAGTATGTAAACGTTCTTTTTAAAACTAATTTCATAATCCTCCCTTACGATAAAAGAAATCATAAATTTTCTTTCAGAAAGAGAGGTCTGATTATGACAGCAGTAAAGCATGAATGGCGCAAGCACGAAAAGGATTTGTATTGTCCGAAGCAGCAGGTGGTGCAGGTTACGGTGCCGAGCATGAAGTTCCTCGTTCTGGATGGCGTGGGAAATCCTAATCATGCGGCTTTTGCCGATGATATCGAGGCGTTATATTCGTTGTCCTACGGGATAAAGATGTTGCCGAAAAAGGGCGTGACGCCGGATGGATACTTTGATTACACGGTGTATCCGCTGGAGGCACTCTGGAAGCAGATTGAGCATACGGAGTAGTTTGATAAAAATAATCTGCAATATCGGGTGATGATCAGACAGCCGGATTTTGTGACGCTTGACGTGTTGGAAGCGGCTATTATTAATGTGACCAAGAAAAAATCGTTGCCTCGATTTAAGGACGTGCGACTCGAATCGATAGTGGATGGAGATTGCGTGCAGATATTGCACGTTGGCCCTTATGATGATGAACCGGAATCATTTATGAAAGTAGATGAATTCTGCTTTGCTCATAATTTGCAACGTGCTAACAACGAGTGGCATCGGGAAATCTATTTGTCCGATGCACGAAAGGTGGAGCCCGCAAAATTGAAGACGGTACTGCGCGTGCAGGTAAAAAGGGGATAGTATAAAACTGTCATAATAAACTTAATCGGATTTATCAAGGAGGCGCCTTATGGATCTGCATAGTTTTTTCTTATTGCTCCCCAGTATTTTCATGCTGCATGAACTTGAGGAAATACTTTTGTTTCCTCGCTTTATGGATCGGAACCCGCAACTGCAACGACGACTTTTATCGGGGGCGTTTACACCGTTCAGAATCAATGCAATCATCTATCAGGAATTCATACTCTTGTTGATTATACTCGGGTTGAGTGTATATTTTGAAAGTTTCGATTTTTATCTCACCATAATCATAGCTTATATATACCATGTAATTGGACATGTATTTCAAAGTATATTCCTACGACAGTATATACCAGGGGTTCTCAGCGGTATCATTACAGCCGGATATTGCACATATCAGATATATGATGCGGTGTCGGCGAACTATATGATATTAGCCTATTCATTCCTAACACTGTTGATTATTTTTGTTAATATTATTTTGTGCTTTAAGATCCTTCAGATGCTAAAAGTATTTAATTAAATTGTGAAAATAAAGTATTTGCTTTATGATGATTTTATGAAAAAGTTAGTGTCTATGTCTAATTGAGGTGAAAATAGATAATTGATATCATGGTTTGTTGACTTTGTCAAGTATGGTGTGAGATACTAACATAATAGAGGAGGTGATATTATGGCTAGTGCTGAACATATTAAAGGTCTAATTCGTGCTCATTTAGAGCAAGATAATGCACGCTTTAAAACTATTGTTCTTCAAATTGCTGCTAATGAAGCTCGTCAAGGTCATATGGTAGTAGCTAGAGAACTAAAGCAATTAAGCGAAAAATTGTCTAACACTAATAATATTGTACAAATTAATAATAACCCTTTATTAGAAATGTATATGCCTAATGATAAAATCTCTGAATTGATCGTATCTAATAATCAAAAGATTAAAATCAATCGTATACTTGAAGAGTTTAAGAATCGTGATAAACTACAAGCTTATGGTTTATCTAATCGTCGCAAAATCTTATTGGAAGGTGCTCCTGGTACTGGGAAAACTTTCACTGCGTCTGTAATTGCGTCTGAATTAGGTGTTCCTTTATTTGTGGTACAAATGGATAAAATTGTTACTAAGTTTATGGGAGAAACAAGTGCAAAATTAAGACTCGTATTTGAAGATATTAAAAAAAATATAGGAGTCTATTTCTTTGATGAATTTGATGCTATTGGTGCTAATCGAAGTTTAGATAATGAGGTTGGTGAAGCTAGAAGAATATTGAATTCTTTTTTACAGTTTATAGAACAAGATGATTCTAACAGTATAATTGTTGCAGCTACTAATAACCATAGGTTATTAGATCAAGCCTTATTTAGACGTTTCGATGATGTGATACATTATGCGATGCCTAAGGAAGAAGAAATTAGAGTAATTTTTGAAAAAAAATTAGTATCAAAATATTATAAGGGCAAGATTAATAAGTCATTAATTGATGCTGCAATTGGATTAAGTCAAGCGGAAGTAATTAATGCATGTGATGATTGTTTCAAATCAGCTATATTATATGATAGATGCTTTAATGAACATGATTTAATAACTATTCTAAATGAGAAAAATATATACTCAATGGGTATGGAGGCGTAGTGGTATAGTATGGAGAATGTCTTTCTTAAAAATACTAAAGAATCAATGCCATATATCCCAGTAGGCGGTGGACCTAGAAGGTATAACTATCCAGTTCTCCAACACCCAACTGAGCATGTAAAAAAACTAAAAAATGAATTAAGTGCAATAAGTCATAACACGCTGCTCCAACATCAGACTGCTGATATACCAGTAAAAAATGGTATGTATCTTGAAGTATCTGGGCAAAGAGGATATGAGTTAAAGTATCAATCTCTAGAGGATAATAGAGCTGGTATACGTTTGTTAAATGTTAAAACAAAAAATGAATTAACTAAAGCTACTGTTTTTGTTCCTATGCATAAGAGTTCTGTGTTACTTCGGAAACTAGATGATTTTGAAAATACGATTGCAACTCAGGAGATACCAGCTAATTCAGATCTAGTTAGTAGCATTGAAACTATTAGTAAAGCTAATGTAGAATCTTTTTGGTATGGTTCAATAGAAGATATTCCAAATGTAGATTCTAAGACTTGGTGTGAAGTTTGGTTGCGTACGGAAAATGATACTAATTTTGTATATAACGAGTTTAAATCATTATTAGAACTCTTTAATATTCAATATAAGAGAGAATTTATTGAATTTCCTGAGCGTGTTGTTATGATGCTATATGTAAATTATAATGACCTGATTGCGTTGCTAGAATGCTCTAATCAAATTGCAGAGTTTAGAAAATCCTTGGAGCCAAATTCATTTTTTATTAATGAGTTTTTATCTGATCAACATGAATGGGTTGATGATTTAAGAGGTCGATTACAGTTCGAGGAAAGTAATGCAACGGTATGTTTACTTGACACTGGAGTTTCTACTGCCCATCCTTTAATAAATCCTTTTATACAAGAAAATGGGATTCATACTATTTTTGAGGATGGTGATTTGGCCGATAGGGAGGGACATGGAACTGAGATGGCTGGAATTACACTATATCATGATCTGAATTGTCATCTGTTATCTCGGGAAGAAATTACGATACCTTATCGGCTAGAGAGCTCTAAAATATTAAGAAGTCAATCTAATGAACCGGAATTGTATGGTGCTATTACTAAACAAGGTGTTCTTCTTCATGAGATTGAGAATCCAGACAAGAATAGGTCTGTTTGTATGGCTATAACGACATCATTAGATTCAGATAGCTTTGGTGTGCCAACGTCTTGGTCAGCTGCTATTGATGAATTTTTAGCGGATTCCAAAGATAATGCTAATCGTTTGATGTATGTTAGTGCAGGTAATGTATGTCCCTTTGAACTTCGAGATGTTAGTTATCCTGATGTTAATATAAATTCAGCTATAGAAAATCCGGGACAATCTTGGAATGCAATAACAGTTGGTGCTTATAATTCTAAAATTCAAATTGATGATTTGGGGTTAGCAGATTATCAACCTATTGCAGAAATAGATGCCCTATCTCCGTATAGCAAAACATCTAATTTATGGGAGCATAAATGGCCTATTAAACCTGAAGTGCTTATGGATGGAGGGAATATAGCTGGAAAAGATAACTTTTATACTGAATGTGATGATTTGTCATTATTAACTACAAATCATAAGATAGTTGATAACTTATTTTCTACAATTTGGGCGACGAGTTCGGCAACAGCACAAGCGAGTAAGTTGTCCGCTGAAATTTACTGCCAATATCCAACTGCTTGGCCTGAAACAATACGTGCTTTAATGGTACATTCTGCACGCTGGACTGATAAGATGAAGGAGCAGTTTTTGCCTAATCCTAATCCTAATAAATCTGAAATACGTTATCTTTTAAGAACTTGTGGTTATGGTATTCCTAATTTTGAGAGAGCCGTATCCTGTAAAAATAATTATGTTAATATGATTATAGAGGAAGAGTTACAACCATTCAAATTAAAGTCAGATGGTAGTATTGTAATGAATGAATTACATATCCACAAATTACCTTGGCCTAAAGATGTATTAGAAGTTTTAGGTAATGAATTGGTTGAATTACGTGTTACTCTTTCCTATTATATAGAGCCCAGTCCTGGTAATATAGGTTGGAAAGATAGATATAGTTATAGATCTTGTGGATTGCGATTTGATATAAAAAATAATATAGAATCTCTTGAAGATTTTAAGAAAAGAGTGAATCGTGCAGCAAGAGAAGGTGATGTGACTTGGCGAAACGAAGTGGGTTCATCTGCACAATGGTATTTGGGCGCTCATAATAGAGATGTGGGTTCAATTCATTCTGACTTTATGTGTGTGTCTGCGGTTGATTTAGCCGATGCTAATGGTATCGCTGTATATCCCGTTGGAGGTTGGTGGAAGGAAAGAAGAAAATTAAAAAAATATAATGAAAAAGTTCGGTATTCCTTGATTGTTTCTTTGAGTACGGAAAAAACTGAAATAGATCTATATACACCAATTATTACAGAAATTCAGACATCTACAATGATAGAGATATCATAATCTTCGTGTGCGTATATTAAAATTTTAGTTATATATAATTTAAAAAGAGGCCATCAATGATGTGTTGATGACCTCTTTTTAAATTATATACTATTACTTAATTTCCTCTTTCAAGTCAATAATATGTTTAGCAGCCGTACATCCAGGGCAGTCGCAGAATTCTGCGCCTTTTGCCTTAATGTCTTTAGCGTGTTGCAATAGATTAGCAGCACCTTCTTCACCAAGGATTTGTGTAGCTAATTCAGAGTCTGCAAAGCCGATTGTTTCGTCGATAAGGGCGATATTTTGCTCCGCAACAGATACGAGTTGTTTCGTGAGCTCTTCTTGCTTAGGAGTCCCTTCTGCATCGAGCCAAGATTGAGCGAATTCTTTTACTGTTGGATTGCTGGTACGTGCATCTAATAAAGCTTGTACGAGTTCTTTTACTTGTGTATGTGTCATGATGGTCTCCTTTTATAAACTACTAACTATATAGAACAGTGCGTTAACTAGTATTATATGAGCACATGTTCCTTTTGTTGAGTTTATTATAGCATCTACAATTATTTTGAATAGTAGGATAATTTATGATAGATACTATCAAATGTGATAGATTTTAGATAATACATAGTTCAATTTTTAAAAAATCTGAGCTTGTAAAAGTAAACTCTATTGGAGTGCATCGGATAGAGTGTATGGGACAGTAAATATCATCTAGACAGTCTCCTTTTAATGATATAATTAACTTACTATATATAGTTTGTTTACAGGGGATTGTATCATGAAAAAGGTTGTATGTGCGTTAGCTATGCTAGCTTTCATAGGTTCCATCAATGTTGTCTCTGCAGATGATTTGATGCGGTTTCGTCTTAATGGTAATTCTATTTATGATCAGCCTTATGGTGATCGAAATGAGTTTCCTTGTCCAGATAGACTTGGAAGTTGCACTATGACTGATGAGGATTATAGAAGCACTCGTAAAGGTCAATCGCTAGAGTTGTTTGATACTGTATATGAGGCTAAGCAACATTTGAACTTTAAACCGCAGTTGCCGATGGGGGTAGAGGGACTCCGACCTATACATGTATCTATTGTAGATCACGATGCATTACAAGTTGTGTATGCCTATCATGAGCTTTTAAAAGGGAGATATTTTGACCGTGTAGATGATATGCCAAAATATATTAAGTATCGTGTATCGATTCTATCTGGTAATATCGCAGGCGATTATAAGGATTACTTGCCTCAGAAAACCGATGTTGTCAATGGGATGACGGTAACCTATCGAATGGTAGATGACGCCGTTTACTTAGCATCTTGGGAACATGAGGGGCAGAACCATGTGTTCTTATTTAATGAACCAGTTTCTGTTGAGCGGGCTAAAGAAATGATTAACAGTGTAGAATATTGAAAAAACACTTTAAGTATAGTATATTCTAGATAGCCAATTGATAGTTGTGCAATTAACTACAAAATCCCCCGGAGCGGCAACTCCGAGGGATTTTTTACATTATTACGCTAATGTTAGAGCGTTGGGCTATGTGGCAGTACTGGTCAATCTAACAGTGTATTGTTATTTTATTTTCTGAAAGCCTCCGCGATGGAATGAATACCGTCAAATAGGAAACCGAAAGCGATAAAGTAGATAAATACCTCACCGGAAGCAATTGGTTTGAATATGAGTAACAGGCCTAATAGTAACAGAACAAGTGCGAGCCATTTTGCACTGCCTCCCAGTAGTGATACCATGGAGTCGGCATTTCTGGATTTAATGAAAATGATGATAGCATCGATTACCATCCAGATGCCGATTGTGATCGGGAATACTAACGGTAGGAATGCAAATCCGCCGCATACGAGAAAGATACCGAATAGAGCATTGATAATACCGCTGATGAGATACCAGCCGCTACGCAATTCAGGGGGTAACATAAAATAATTTATAATGGAGCTGACTGCACTGACAAAAAAGATAATAGAAAATAGCCAGGCAAAAGCCATGAGATTAATAACGGGGTTTAATAGTAAGAATATCCCCAGGATAATGCTTACAATACCCGATACAATAAAGAAGAATTTGCTTGAACCACTCATAATAATTCCTCCAATCTTTGGTACTGCTTATTTTCAGTATGCGTGAAATCATGGGGAATGTCAAATTGTAACGATAAAACTGTGCTTTCACAAAACTCACATGTCCATCGTGTTGACACAGTTCTATAGAATGCCGTATAATACTTTTATATCTTAAAACAAGCTATGAATGGGTATAAAGGTTTACAAATCCTACTTTCAGAGAGTTGCCGGTTGGTGCGAGGCAATAGAGGTTGTACGCTGACACTCTCCCGTGAGCTTTGATGGCGAATACAGCAGTAGTCATTGACGGTGGTTCCGTTATACCCGCAACGAGTCCCAATTAGGGTGGTACCGTGTTATGAATATAACGCCCCTTTGAGCAACGACAGTTGTTCTGAGGGGCTTTTTTTTATAAAAGTTTAGTCAACCATACTACGTGACCGAATTAAAGTGGTGCTCTGACGCTCCAGCTAGCTTAACGGTCTTCGGCCTAGGGCCTCGACCTACTAAAGTCGCTGTGCTAGTATGTACTCTCTTTTTACATCTACTAAAATTATCTATCCGGAGTCGCCAATGCCTCGATTGCGACACTGCCACCACGGACAACTTCAATGCGATTAACGAACATATCTTTAAATAAAGCAATCATATCATTGTTCTTAGATACTGTTTTTACGCATTGCACGAGTACGGATTTACGATTGTAATCAATCACTTCAAGATTAAAGGTTTCCGCAATGCGAAAGATTTCTTGTTTATCTGCTTCTTTGCAGCTATTAACCTTGATGAATAATAATTCTTTTTTTGTAATCGCCATGTCTGTAAAATCAATAACCTTAATGACCTCAACACTGCGATTAAGTTGTTTAATGATTTGTTCGTATGTCAAATCGTCGCAGGTGAGTTCAATCGTCATACGTGACATAGTAGGATCTTCTGTTTCGCCTACGGTCAATGTATCTAGGTTATAATTTTTACCAGCGAAGAGGCCAGAAATTTTTGCCAATACGCCGATTTGGTTTTCTACATATGCTGAAATACAGCGTTTTTCTAAATGTAATTCCATAGCCCCTCCTATTTTTTATCCTTTAATAACATATCGCTCAATGATTTGCCTGCCGGTACCATCGGCAAAACATTTACCTCAGTTGGAATGATACATTCAATGAGTGTAGGGCCTTTTTTGAAAGCATCTGCTTTTGCAAAGGCAGCTCTTAATTCTTCGGCCTTTGTGACACGAACACCTTGTGCACCATAAGCTTCTGCTAATTTTACAAAATCTGGTACATATTCAAATTCGCCCTTGTCAATCAAATCACGTGTGACGATGGCGCTTTCATCCATCAACAGATTCGTACATGCATAGCGTTTGTCATAAAAGAGTTGTTGCCACTGACGGACATTGCCAAGATAGCCATTATTAATGACAACCAAGGTCACCGGCAAGTGATAGTGCATAGCTGTTGCAAATTCTTGAATATTCATTTGCACCCCACCATCGCCACAGATAGCAAAAACAGGCGTATGGGGATTGCCAAATTTAGCACCAATAGCGGCTGGGAATCCATAGCCCATCGTACCCAATCCTCCAGAGGTCAACAATTGATGGTTACCTTCAATTTCTAAGAATTGTGTGGTCCACAATTGGTTTTGCCCCACATCGGTTGTCACGATAGGTCGCTCATAGTGGTCATTGATATATTGAATGATGGCTTCTGGTGTTAAACCATCTTCATCAGCTTGCGTAATAGGATGATCAACTTTCAATTGTTGCAATTGAGTAGGCCATTCCCCTAAATCATGAGGCTCAATGTATTCTAATAAAGCCTCAATTGCCAACTTTGCATCTGCTACGATTGGAATATCTACCTTAATATTTTTAGAAATAGATGCTGCATCTACATCGATATGTACAATTTTACAGTTTTGTGCAAATGTACTCAATTTGCCGGTAATACGGTCATTAAAACGCGTACCAATGGAAATCATAACATCACAATCAGTAATGGCCACATTCGGTGCATAGCCACCGTGAATGCCTACATTGCCTAAGTACAATGGATGACGCGAGCTAATGGCGCCTTTACCCATCAAGGTGGTTACCACGGGAATCCCCGTTTTATCCACCAGTTCAGTCATAAGATCATTGGCACCACTAATGCTAATGCCCCCACCAAGTAAAAACAAAGGTCGTTTTGCTTTAGAAATAATAGAGCACGCCTTTTTGACTTGCCCAATATGTACGGTTGTGTTTGGCTTATATCCGCGAATATTTACCTCTGTTGGATATACCTCTGTGCCCATCGCTTTTTGAATATTCTTTGGAATATCTACTACAACAGGACCTGGACGGCCTGTGCGAGCAATGTAAAAGGCTTCTTTCAGAATTCGTCCTAAATCCTTGCGATCACGAACGGTAATGGCATATTTACAAACGTTGCGAACGATACCAACAGTGTCCACCTCTTGAAATGCATCATTGCCCATCAAAGATAAATCTACTTGTCCTGTAATACACACCATAGGCACACTATCTGAATAAGCCGTAGCAATACCTGTAACAAGATTCGTCGCACCTGGTCCAGACGTAACCATGCAAACACCGACCTTGCCTGTACTACGTGCATATCCATCGGCAGCATGTGCCAAGGCTTGTTCGTGACGAGGCAAGATAACCTTTACCTGATCTTGTTTATATAATTCATCCATAATATCGATAGTAGCTGCCCCAGGATAGTTAAATAATATTTGTAGCTGCTCCTGGATAGTTGAATAAAAACTCAACCTTCTCCTCTTGCAATGCTTTCACCACGTATGCGGCACCTGAAATCATAGTCAACCTCCTATATACGTCTATAACAACCTAACGATAATATAATAGGTCTTATATCTAAAAAATTGAATATTATTATTATTTGTGATATACTTTTAAATATATCATATCTTACATAATGTGAGTATGAAATAATACCATAAATTACTAAGTTTATACATATTTCTGAAAGGACTGAATACTATGAAAGAAATTTTAGGTTTCCATTTAAATGGCTGCCCATACTGCCACAATGCATTCCGTGCTATTGAAGAATTACAAGCTGAAAACCCTGCTTACGCGGATATCAAAATCAACTGGGTTGAAGATCAAGATGCGGCTGAATTATTCAAAACACATCCATATGAATATTATCCAAATCTTTGGTTCGACCTTGATAAACAATATGAGGCTCAACCTGGTGAAAGCTACGACCAAACAAAAGCATACATCAAAGCTGTATTTGACAAAACAATTGCATAAAGAATATAAACTCCGTCCACTCATATGAGTTAGACGGAGTTTTTGTTTACTTAGTATGTTGTTTTCTATCCTTCCACTCAAGATACATGTGCTTAATAACTTGAATTGGTGATACAAACATCATTCGTGGTCCACCATAGCGCATGATTTCTCGAACTTTTTCACGGTATATAGGCGCATAGCAATGCGTTTTGCACACACTACAAAATGTCTTATGAGCCATATGTGGGCATACATCGATGCGATGTTGCGCATACTGCCATACCTGTTCACAATCTTCACAGAGTTTTCCTTTGGGCGTATGATGCTTGTCATGACAATAGATGCCAACAATTTGGTACATAGTTTTTAATTCTAACTTACGCTTTTCATCAACTGTCATATATGTCTCCTATTGTACAGACCACGTAACCCAAGCTACTTTATCTACCGTACTATTTGTAATTTCACCATTCACAGCTAATGGCTCAATTAGGTTTCTAATTTCTTCTTTCATCGCATCCATAGTACCCCATCCATTATTATGGAGACGCATTGTAAAGTACTCAACAGCCTTATCGAGGCTCATCACCTCAGTTTCAGGCACTGTTTTATAAGTGACTTTCACATTATGCCCCATCTCGTGAATAGCGGCTAAGGATTCCTCCATTTTATCATGCCAAGGGAATGCATCTCGACCAAAGAAATGATCTGACAGCATATCAACTATTTCATCATGTCGCTCGCTGAAAGCTACCCACAAACAAGTATTTCGACTCGTGTCATGCATAGCACGAATATTGTCTACATCATACATGACAGGGCAGAAAAAGCTATATGCAAAATCAAAGGTTTTATCCCATTTTAGTTTGATTCTTGTTTCATCAGACCAAGGAGCAATATATAGGCTCACATCTAGCCCTTCTCTATCAGCTAATTGTTTAGCCCCTCGAATCATGCCATCAGACAAATCAATGCCTGTCGCCTTATAGCCCTCTCGTGCTAAACCAAGCGCATAATCACACACGCCACATCCCACATCAAGGGCACTAGCCCCTGCGAGTGGTAATAGATTTTCTTCCTTTACAAATGAAATAAAATTAGTTACTTGGGCCTTACGATCCTCGCGGTTATGTAATTCCACAAAAAATGTAGACCGATTGTTCCACGCATCTTGCTCATCACGCCAATCCTCGAGATCAACAGATACTTCTCGTATTGTATTGTTCATTATATATCCTCTACTATGATAATTTGTATACTAAAATAAATATAGTTAACACAATATCCATATAGCCTCATTGTTCCAAAATGGGCCGGTTTAGATTATGATATGAATACTATATATTTTTATTGTATATTATTCTCAATAAATTTTGTGTTACTATAGTCACATTTTCTAATCTAATCTAATCTAATCTAATCTAATCTAATCTAATCACATTATGCACCTTCAATGATTAAAAAACAATATAAGGCGCACGCCCTTTTTCTACAAAAACAAAAGGACTATAACAATACGCAATATCAACGCATCAAGTTATAGTCCTTTTATGTATGATTTTATTTAGATAAATTATTTTTTATCTTCTTCCTCAGATTCTTCTGGTTCCACAGATTTTCCAAGATCATTTTGTTTTAATACTTGTTCTTCTAATTCTTCCACGCTAGCTGGTTTTTCTGGTTGTTCAGCTGGTTCTTGTGGTTTAGGAGCGTTAGTTTTCTTATCAAATGTATCTCTAAGTTTATCAGTACCTTCTTTCGCTAAATTTTTAATAGCTTCTGGATCTGCACCGCTGAATTCAGCAAGGGCTGCTTCATTCTTAGGATCAAAGAAAGGAGCTTGTTTAAAGCCTAACATAGCTGCTACAAACACCATTGGAATTTGAGCGATAGCACTATTGTACTCTTTAACTTGGAAGTTATAGATTTCCCGTTTATTAGAAATGAAAGTTTCATTTTCACTAATCGCTTCTAAAAATTTACCATATTGAGTATCTGCTTTTAACTCTGGGAATTGATTGGCTAAAGCCGTAATGTTTTGAACTGCTTTTGCTGTTTCACGAGCCATTTCCACGAAATTATCAGATACTTTCAATTGGATATTTTTTTCATAATCACCGTATTTATCAACTAAACCGGCAAATTGATTTACAATGGCTACCTTTTTCTCGTAAGCTACGATAATATTGGCGCGCGCTTATTTAATTTCCACAGTTAAGCTTTGTAAAGAATTATATTGCTTAATAAAGAACACTGCGAGGGCCAATATTAGTATAAATATTAATGAACTCATTTAATACTCTCTCCATTCTTATAAAACTATAATGAATAAATTTTACAATATTATACCACATCAAATATATAACTGATATGAAGTTTCATTCATGAAGTGCAAACTATAGAATACATTTTATGAACCTGTCATAAGCCGATATACTGAAGTTCCGCCATCAGTATCAACATATTCTAAGCCCTCAAAAGATTCATTATTACCTAAATCTTTATAAGCAAGTTGATTGTGAATCTTCCTTAATAACTCTACATTGGTAAAGTATTTTCCATTATCTGCAGTTAGATACACTTTAATGTCTGTTTGAAATACTCCATCAATACGACATTCTTCGTCTAAATAACTCATATCTATAACAGTTTCATTGCTTCTAAGCTGCTCAATCCCCGTAATAAAAGCTTCATAAACGATGCATACCTTACGACTATTAATAGCGATACCATTCGGATTCCAATTAGCTTTATTATCCTCGATATAATTAATGATATCCAAGGTGAAAGCATCATTGCTCACATACTCTTGATTAGAAAAAGCCCAATACACTGATGTCAGTATATCATCAGTACTAGGAGTATCCGCTAATTTCTTTTCTACTAATTTTCTGGTTTCCCTTTTAAGCAAAGGCTTTTTAATAATATAGAACACCACCATTGTAGGGATCAACATAGCCGCTAATACTGGTATCATGCGGGGCAAACTAGCCATTGTACCACCTGCTCGCCCTGCTTGCGAATGAGCCGTACTTAGATTTTGATTTGTTGTATTCGCCGTATCCGTCATATAATCTAAAAGCCATGGATATTCAAACATACCAGCTATAATAGCAATCAGTATTAAAGTACCTATAGTAACACAGATAGCGAATAATTGTTTAGCTACCTTATTACAAACGATTTCCTGCTCCGCCAAGGACAATACATCCATCTCAGGTACACCTTTGCTCCATTTTGCGGTTCGTGCATGTGTGTCCATTCATTTCTCTCCTATTAATAAATGTAAATAATACATCAAAGTTGACTTACTATAATAATTATTTCATACATTACTTATATTTATTATAATATAGAGAAGGAGGACTTAAAAGTATGGAAAAATATATGATAATCCTAATGTTTGTATTAGTCGCTATTGCTGTCACATTTGCGACTTATAATCTATCTATTATTAGAGCTATGCCTCCTGAAGAACGTTATAAACTTCTTTATTTTACAGATGATCAAGTCTCTATAGGTATTGGATTAGTAAGAAGAACCTATAAATTAAAAGATATTCGAGAGGTGCGTTTCTCTAAAGGGAAAAAATTCCGCAGCATGGGTAGCTGGGCTGGGAGAATGAAGATTTGCAAAATAAATGGTAAAACAAGTCGTTGGATAGAATTTGATGGTACTGTCTATTACAAAAAGATGGTATATA
>ERZ773014.1009-NODE-1009-length-18421-cov-19.323424_pt1 | contig 18421 bp, 16 predicted proteins | sample MGYA00580841_ERZ773014 | MGnify/ENA primary metagenome ERZ773014 (study PRJEB29015, sample SAMEA2737989) | human oral metagenome | biome: human oral; feature: human-associated habitat; material: dental | place: China | collected 2067 ...
TTTCGTGCGGGATCTGAACTCGGTCAGCCCGCAGCGAAACGAGTTCGTTTGTCAGCCGGTCGACGGACACATAAGCGCGGAACGGTTCGCCCTTCTTAGGGGATAATTCGACAGTCTTCCCGAGGTTACCTTGAGTGAGGAGTTGCTCCTTTTCTTCGGGCGAAAACGTGTGCCCCATATAGGGGAAATCGAGCTGCGGTTCACGTCGCAACGTATGGATGTTGAGACTGAGGCGACCGTCTACCCCTGTGCGGAGAGCCAGCCGTGCTTCGGTATAAATCGTAGTGTCTCCGAAGGGTACAGCGAGGCTAACAAGTCCCGTTTTCTGCCAATTTAGCAGTCGATCCAAGTTCCCGCCCGCCTCGAGCTTCTCCCGATTCACGCCGAGGCGCTCCAGCTCCTTCCAATCCACCTTTTCTGGGTCGATGGCGGACAGCTTTTGGGTCGGAGACTCGTCCGAACTGACGCGGATGGTGTCTAATGCAGCCTTATTTTGAGGTACATCACGCGCGGCGAGCATGCTCTTCAGCGACTCCACAGACTCACCCACTCGATCGGCTACGATCCGATAAACGCCGAAATGCGTCGGGTCATTGAACTGCCGACGGAGGTTCGTCATAAAGTTCTTCAGCAGTCCATCGTTCTTCTTAAACACCAAGAAAGCCGCCCGATTCTCCTCGGTTGGTTCTACGGTTTTGATCTTTCCCTTCTCGTCCTGCCCCGAAATGACGGACAGGCGGCCGGGATCAGCCGGCGATTTAGTCTCGCTCCGATCCTCCAGCACAAGCACATAGCGATCCGAATTGTCTTCCATAGTAGTATCTGATTTTAAGATGAAACAGATACGAAAATAGCCACCCCGATCCGGGATGGCTATGTGGAATGACTCTGTGTGGCTTGAGAGGGAGGAGGCGGGAAATGGAGGGAGACTATTGGTAGGATGGCCTGGGCGGTGGTTGTCAATAACGAGAGTTCGATCTAAGCAACCGGCAAGAAAGAGGATGTACAGACTCCGGGGCGGTGTTGATGGATGCCTTTTTGTTAAAAAAAGAGAGATCAACCAAAGCCGATAACAGATTGATAATGACGTTTGGGAAGTAACGATGGCGGGTATGCTCTTCTTGACAGATATTCTTGAGCTGATCCTTAACCGTCTCGATCAGAGCCCTTTTTCGGAGCATAATCTTGTCATGTTGAAGCATTAAAGCGTTCTTCATACCCTTCTTCAGATGCGTGAAGAGGCGTATACCATCAATAAAAAGCTGCTCGAAGAGGTCTTGCGAGTATAGCCTCTATCTCCGAGGAGCTTGCCGAAGATCCGTTTGTGGAAGTCCATAAGTCTCAAGAGCGCTCTGTCGTCCACATTGCCCGGAGTGAGAAGAAAAACCGAGTAGTTCTCCTTTGTCATTAGGAATTAGTTTTACTTGCGCTGCTAATCTGACGCGCCTATGCGCGAGGAGGCGAACATTTTGATACAGCAGAGCAGATATGAATTACGATAGAGCACGAAAGAATCCGATCTCCTTTTTGGCACTCACCGGTGTCAAAGTGGATCTCTTTGTCACCGGTGAGTGCCGTTCTTTAAGGCGGCACACGACGAGTATTTCCGTTGGCGCGATGTCAAAGGCAAAAAATTGACCCGCCGGCCAGAGTCACTGCATACAGTCCAACAGTCCGCTCCCAACGATGGAAGAGCGTCTGTTTTTCATACTTACTTTCCTCAAAAACAACCCAACACAGGAATACCATGCGGCCGGGTTCGGTATGTCCAAACAACAATGTGGACAATGGATCCATGTGCTCACGGAGGTATTCAGGGATGCCATGGATACAGCCGGAATGCTCCCGGCGGAGACTCGGCCCCAGTTCAAAAAGGTGCTTGAGGAGAGGGGCGGGGAGAAGATCCTTCATGAGCTCATCCATGATACCACTGAGAGGGAGATTCCTCGGCCGACTAATCCGGAGGTTCAAGCGGACTTTTACAGCTGAAAAAAGAAGAAGCATACGGTTAAGAATGCGGTGATTACCACCTTTACAGGGTTTGTCTTGTTTTCGGGAGCAACCGTCCCGGGCAAGGCGCATGACAAGACAATCGCGGAGACACAGTATGCCTTTCCCTATCCCTGTCTTCTGTGGCAAGACACCGGTTATCAGGGCTATACACCTCGTAATACGGCCATCATTCAACCCATGAGAAAGCCTCGGGGGAAGGAACTCACCGCAGAGCAGAAGGCCGAAAACAAAGTCATTTCCTCCACTCGGATCAAAGTTGAGCCTGCCATTTCCGGAATCAAGATCCAAAGAGTGGTCAGAGAACATTGCAGACTCAGAAAGAACCGTTCGTGGACAAGATCTTCTCCCTTTTCGGCCGGCATCCACAATTGGAGGCTTTCCGCGCGCCATTAGCAGCTAGCTTTATTTGAACCCTATTGATGATCAAGTGAAGTTTTAATCCATAGAACCCATTCAAGGGTATTTTTCCCTTTCTCAGGGCAAATTCTTTGAAGGTTTTATGTTGCTTTTTTCTTTTGATATGGCAGCTTCGGATAAGAGTAGAATCGATGAAAGAAATACCGGAGCATTGCCCCAAATCTCTCATATTAAGGGAAACAGCAAGTGGGATACAGACCTTTCTCTCCAACTCTACAAATCAGTTATAGGAAACGGTATGGGGAAATCAGACTTCATGCGTGATCGGACGAAGAGGTAGAAATGCTTCAGGTCTCGAAAAGAGGAGAAGGGGAAAAGGATGAGAATCGTCATCACCTCGCTACCGGACATAGTGAATTTGCGGTTCCTTCGTTTCTTCGCGACTCCTTCTTCCAAGGAATGACTTTTGATTACGTCGTCGTATTCTTTCAAGAATTCGACGACGAGATAGTAGATCTCTACAGTTTTATTGGTGGGAATCATTTTTTTGTTTGCTCTTTGTTATCAGCGCATTAAAACTACAAACTTTACTCTTGATTCCCACCTCTTTTGCCCCCTTTTCTTACGCCGAACTCACGTATGATTATTGCATTGACGGCGTTTTGCATGCGATTTAAGTTTGTCACCGAAAACAGTAGAACCTGAATATCAACCACAAACTAATACGTGAAACCATGAAGTATTTGATTATTACAGAGACAGATTGGCAGAACTTGCGGGATGAAGTGCTGAGCCTTGCCGCATGCAGCCTGAAGGCTTTCGGAGAGCAACCATTGGCCGCACAACGGGGACATTTGTCGCCTGCTCGGCATCAGCAAGCACACCCTGCAACATTACCGCGACACAAGCGTGATACCCTTTACGCAGATCGGGAACAAGTGTTATTACAAGCGGGAGGACGTAGAGCGACAGCTCTGCGTAAAATCTGACAAAACGACAAACACGACAAAGCGATGATGGAAGCGATCCAAGATTTGAGTTTGGAGACAAGCGAGATGCAGGTGGCCATCTCGGCCTTGCGACGCGTCAAGGAAAGGATTCGGAAAGTGTCCGAGACGCACCGACCGCTATTCGGCGGCAAGCACTTCCTTACGGGCAAAGAAGTTTGCGAGGGACTTTAATCAGCCCCCGCACTTTGCAAGACTATCGCGATCGAAAGATCATCCCTTACACACAGCTTGCAGGTAAGATCCTCTACAAGGAATCAGATCTCGAAAGGATCTTGGAGGAGAACTACAGGGGAGGTAGAAAGCGGTAAGGCAATCACACATTTGTAAATTGAAAACGGCACATGGGGCAGAGGTATATCTGCGCCATGTGCCGTCTTTCAGAAACTGCTTTAATAATGACCGATCGATATTTATCGAAAACTATGTGACATATCTTGTTACACGGTCAAGTTAGTTTCCCCCAGAAGTCGCTATAGAAGTTGTTTGTGCTGAGCAGTTCTTCGTGCGTTCCACTGTGTGTAACAATTCCCTGATCGATGATAAAAATACGATCGGCGATGTGGTGGATCGTATGTAAACGATGTGAGACAAATAGAATGGCGATTTGGGGCTTTAGGCGTTGCAGCAGGTTTAATACGAATTGCTCGGTATGACTGTCCATTGCCGACGTAAATTCGTCGAGTATCAGTAACTGGGGTTTATGGTAGAGCGCACGCATGAGTCCGATAAGTTGTTGCTGTCCTCCGGAGAGGTTTATGCCCTCTTCGCCCACCAAAGTAGCAAAACCCTGCGGGAGCGATTCGATGAATGGCAGAAATCCATAATCGGTGGCAAACTGGCTGATGGCTTCAGGTTGATCATTGGGGGCAGGCAGAAGGTTGTCGACGACGCTCCCATTAAACAATTCGATCTTTTGTGGTACGACCCCGATGATACGGCGCCAGCTGTCTGTTGTAAGTTGTGACAACTCTGTGTGTTTATTAAGAGTAATTCGTCCCGACTCATAAGGGTAGAATTTCTGCAACAATTGTACGAAAGTGCTCTTCCCACATCCACTTTCTCCCGTTATAACTATGCATTCGCCGATATTAACAGTTAGCGAGAGACCGCGAAACAGTTGTTTCTGTCCGGGAAAACGGAATGTAAGCTCTTCGACTTCGAGTGAATGAAATTCCGTTTCCGTTACCTTACCTTGCTCTTCAGGTGGTAGTGAGGCAAACTCGTACATGCGGTTGAAAGCTACGTGAGCTTCGTTAATCGAGATAGTTATCAATGCCATTCCGGCTACGGCCGGTAGCAGCGACCCGGCAATACCGAGCACAGCCATCAGCTCGCCAAGTTTTAGCTGATTATCGAGAACGAGCGACGATGTATAGCTCAGTATACCAGTCAGAAACAGTACGCCGAAGATGCCCGATAGTACAGATAGCCGTACATTGATTTTTTCCAGTCGTACTATTTGCTCTTGATAGTGGCTGTAAATGATACGATTCAACTGGCTGAAGAATGGTATACGATTATAATTTTTAATAGTGGCGACACCCTGCATAGTGGTCACGTAATTGCTTTCGCTTAGGGCATAGCTTTGCATCACACTATGTTGGGCCTGTATAATCTTGTGGTTGAAGAGGCGAAGCAATATGAAATAGACAGGCAGTGTTGCCAGCACGATCAGCCCTGTTTGCCACGAATAGTAAAACAGAAAAATGAACGAGGCAACTATCACAAGAGCATCGATCACAACGCTGCTTGCCACGGCTGTTACGACTCGTTGGACGCGCTGCGTGTCGTTTAGTCGGGCAACTAATTCACCCGTTCGTCGTGTGTCGAAGAATCGTTTGGGCAGCGATAATAATGCAGAATAGAAACGATCCGTAATACGATTGTTAAAGTCACGTGTCTGTCGGATTAATAGCAGTTGTCGAATGGCATCGAGACCCACTCGCGCCATTAGCAGGATGCCCAATAGTACGACGCCGACTATCAGTTTGCCGACGTTGTACGAGGGTAATATGTCGTCAATTAGTTTTTGAGAGAATACGGCCATCGCCATACTCAGTACTGCGATAAAGACCCCGATCACGATGCTGAACAATAGCAGTTGGCGGTCATCGCGTAGTAACGATACGAACCATTTCCATTTGTCGCGACGCTGTATTCGTTTTTTCACGAACAATGTGCCGGGCACCAACGTCAGGCAAGCATGGCTTAGCCAAATGCGTTCCAACTCGTCGGGCGTATAATAAATGATTCCTTGTGCCGGATCGCCTACAACGAAACGGTTTCCGTCGTAGCCATAGCAGACTACATAATGGTTCAGATGCTTTTCGGGGGTGATGTGCAGAATCACTGGCTGACCGTGTTCGATTAGTGCTGCCGTATCGGCTTCACACCCTTCGGTAATAAAACCGGTCTGTTCGGCTGCCTGATAGAGGCCCAGCAACGAAGTACCCTCGGTATTGGTACCGCTCAGTTCACGTAGCTTTTCGAGCGTACAGTCACCGCCGTAATAATGAATTAGCGACAGCAGACATGCTACACCGCAGTCGGTCTGGTCATGCTGCATCACAAAGGTTTTGCGAAGAGTAGACCTCTCTAAACTTCCCATTATAATGTGTCAAGTAAATACTTTAAACTACTTAGTTTTTTTCTTGCGATAAAATGCTTGTCTAACATAATTATAGTCGGTATATGTTCGATATGATAATAATCCCAAACCTTAAATGAGTAATCAACACCTATAAAAACTCCACTTTTGGGGTAAATATGTAATTGACTTAAATATGATGCGATATTACCCCTATCGTTCATGACAATAAATAGCAAATAGTACTCGGACAGAACCTGATCTATTTTTTTGCTTAGTCGTTTCATTTCAATGGCGCAAGCATCACATTCGGGATCGACAAAATAGATAATAAAAGGCTTGTCAGTATAATTTCGCAGGTACAGAGTATCTTTATTTTGCAGTGTAATTTTAAATGGAAACTCTTTGTGTAGTTTTTGCTGTTTGGAATTGATAATAAGAGCAATTGCTATTGATAGTGTCAAAAAAACACCTATCAACATACACAATGTGGTAGAACGATGTCTATTATAAGCGTTCATGGGAAACAAGGGCTGAGCTGAATACTAACTCAGCCTCAGCCCTTTCTCAAATTTACAAACAAAGCTGTTTTGACTGCGAAAGAGAACGCTCGCAGTTAGCAAGCACCATCATAAGATGTCCAAGACTTATTCACAGGCATCCAAAAAACGTAAAACTGTTTTCTGCAATGCTTCCATCCCCCAATACAGGGAGTACAACTCTGGCCAATTCCCATAAATCTGCCGCCCTTTATTGACGACATCTCTTCTAAACTTACAGTTTTCATAAAAATAAAAAATTAAATATTAAACACATATGGTAATAATTAGTGTCTTGTTTAATAAGCGATCTCTAATCCGGCACGTAGGTTCATTACGCCGTTTTCGCCATAAAAACTTTTTATGATGCCTGCCCACGCTGGATCATGCCAGTTCATCTTTCGCCAAGTGAAGTCGTTCGTAATAGTACGACTCCAAGTTTGTTCCGAAGTAGAGGCTCCGGTACAGCATATTGTGGGACTTATTATCTGGTGCTGTTCGACTATGACTTGTGCCGGAATGATGTAATCGATAACGATAAAAACACCCTTCAGCGGAAATGGTACCGGACGGGGCAGATGAACTGTCTCGCGGCCGAGATACCGCTTCTCACTCGGATGAACAATCGGTTCTCTGAGCAGAGACACATTGCTGGGTTGCCCCTTTGTGTCGGGCAACCGCAAATCAAAACGAACGCTGCTTTTTATGGCTGGATACTTCTCATTGCCACTTATACTATTGAGGTATGCAATGATGGAAGTGATGGCTGGTTGCTGCTTCCATGCTGGATCGAAAGGAATAAAGAGGGCGAAGTTTGTGTTTGGGGTCGATATTACCCCGAAGCTGCCTTTCGGTTTTAGTAGCCCGATCTTTTTTCGTTTGGATGGCATATTCGAGACCAGCACTTCGGGTAGTTGATTGAGCGCAGGCGTCAGTAAGATGGTGATAGGGGTTTCCTCCGACTCTATCTCAACCTCGCGAGTACGGTAGGCGATCTGCGAAATCAATACCCGTCGGATGGAGTCGGGTAGGATGGCCTGTCCGATCTCGTTGGAATAGAATCCTCCCTTTTTGTCTACAAACTGTATAGCAGCAAAAGGCACCGGTTCGTGTGTAACGCTATCTTTGATGAAAATAACGTTCTCTTGACTAAAAGCAAGTAGTACCGTTGTAAGTAAAATGAGAGTTACGACTAGTTTTGCATTCATGACATCTATTCTAGGAAAATAGGACCTGTAAAAAAACAGAGAAAACAATCCAAAGCAACAATCCACATCCATAAAACAGAAAAGCGAAACCTATCGATTTCCATATTGAATAGGCCAATATTCTTGAGATAAGGTAGCCCAACAGTAGGACAAATATCAATTCTGTTGCGTTTATCTTTTCTAATGGATAAATCAACCAGTCAGAGACATCACACCTCATTACGGAGAGGACAGATTGATATCTGAAATTATCGTTTACATTCAATTCATTGTAGGGCAATATGTGTGTTACACGAAGCAACACCGACACCAAATAGTTGACAGGAAATATCAGATTTGCCCAAGCACTGATTCTGAGACATTCTCCAAATGCCACCCCTTTTTCGATAAGACTAAACCCTAACCATAAACAAGCTGCCACGGCATACGCTGGTACTAATACAACAAAAACAGCGACAGCAAAGTTAAGGAGTATGCTTTCTTGATTTAGACTGATCAACATTTGCACATACTCTTCATTTTTGACTTCGTTGTATGTATCCTTGAAGAAATCGTCAGTAAAAATCTTCTGAAATTCCACACTCAAAGCTGCGGCATAAATCGCATAACTAACAAGAAACGCTGTTAGCACGAATGTCTTATCGTATTTCAGAGAAATGTGCCTCATTTTGTTTGACCATATTTCCAGTACAAACGTATATACAATCCTCTTTCCTGGTCAAATCTCAAGTGTTAAATATTTATAATACGCAAGACTTGTTAAGGCTGTCGCATAGAAGGGTGCGACGTAACATGTTGAATATCATCGAAATATGAGAAGAAAATCATCTCCTTGTAAGTCTCTCTTCCTGCTGTAGTTACGTAGTTAAGATCTAACTGGTAAGAAAAAAGATATACCGCCTCACGAGTTAAAATAGCTTATGGGAATCACACTGGAGCTTCCAATTGCTTCTTGATCAGCCTGTCCATGTCTTCCGAAATCTTATTATCCGTCACCTATGCATAGATTTGCGTGCTGGATATGGACGCGTGCCCCATCATCTTGGCGATGCTCTCTATCAGTATGCCCGCGCTGAGCGATAAGGTTCCGAACGTGTGGCGTGCCATGTGGAAAGAGAGCCGTTGCCTGATGTCACACATCCTGCCCACGAAGCTCAGATTAGCATTCAGCCTGCAACGACTGCAACTGCGTGGGAAGACAAGGGCGTCACCTTTTTCTTTCATCGCATGTTCTCCTCTGCATCTGTTCAGGATGGTCTCTATTATCGGATCCTATGACTTTGCAGTGTATATCTGTTTTCAGAGACACACTTATAGACAACCTCAAGGCTAAACTCGTCTCCGTTGATAACAAACGAATGCGCGAATCAAAATCCGCCTCTATTTGGGCTCTATAATGGATTGTAGATGAAACAGATACGAACATAGCCACCCCGATCCGGGATGGCTATGTGGAATGACTCGGTATGGCTTGGGAGGGAGAAGGCAGGAAATGGAGGGAACCATTGGTAGGTGGTTTGAGTGGTGGTACCGATAGAAAGAGAGTGTCCAGAGACGTGTCCCCCCAAGTGGAGACAGGATGGGCCTTTTCCTGCTATTATACATCTCAGGTTAGCAACGATTGAAAGGCTTTTTCGTCTTTCTTCTAACTGCATCTCTACTTTTTCTTCTGCATGATATTTCTCTATGTTACATGAAACTCATAAAAAGCAGACGTGTATAAATGCAAGATAATAAGCGCATTGTGAAGAGTTGTAGGCTGTATGTTTCTATATCTATCACGCCTTTCTTTTTTGATCAGCAAAAAAAAGTTGCAGAAAAATTTGGCAGGTGGGGTATTTACTCGTATTTTTGGGGCAAAAAGAAAGAAGTGGATTCCCACCCACAGCGTAGGGAGGTAAAACCCGAAAACCATAGCGAGGGCATAATTACGACAATTGCGGTAATATGAAGAATAACTTTTCAATTGAGGAATTGTCTCTGTTGGAAACAACAGAAATCAAGGGAGGAAGTGCTTCTCCTTCGGAAGCGCCTCAGAACGGTTGTATTAATAATGTAGCTGGATGCAACTGTACTATCATTATCGGAGGCCCTCCCCCTGAAGCTCAGGCGTCTTGTGGTCAAGGACCACCACCGCCTCCTGGTGAACCAAGTGGGATTAAGTATGTTTAGTCTCCATCAGAAGAAATCTGTCGAGGTCTCTTAGGGGTGAAGTTATCATCTCGAGGAGCCTTGATAGATTTCCGTGATTAAATAAATAACGATCAAGTGACATGAAGGCAAGTAGGTATAATTATATTTTCACAGAAGGAGGCTCTTCTTATTGGTTTAATGGGCTCGAGCGTACGTTTTTTGCACTTCCGGCAGGATTGGGTGAGAAAATTGCTGAATATCTTGAACAGCCTACACAATTAGAAGAAGTCAGCCCCCAGTTCTATAATAAATTAGTCGAAAAAGGATTTCTCGTAGATGACTCTGTTGATGAACTGAATATAATCAGAGAGAGAAACGAACAAGCAATTAATTGTCGAGAATACTTTCTTATTATTTTACCGACTCTTAATTGCAATTTTAAGTGCTGGTACTGCATACAAGATCATATTGTGTCAAAAATGTCGCTTGCTACTATTGATAAGGTGAAGAAACATATTGCTTATATGATAGATCATGAAAAGATTACGGCTCTTCATCTTGAATGGTTTGGAGGAGAGCCGTTTATGTTTTTAAACGAGATTGTAAAGCCTATTGGGCAATATGCGATAAAAAAATGCCGTGAAGGAAAAATAAAGTTTTATCACGCGGCAACAACTAATGGCTATTTTCTGTTCCCCGAGAAAGTCAAAATACTATCCTCTTTGGAATTTAAGAGATTTCACATAACATTGGATGGTCCCCAGGAGCTCCATGACTCTGTAAAGTTTCAACAGGGATGTCCCTCCGCCTTTGAGAGAGTGTTGATCAATATAAATCACATATTAAGCTATACAAGCGATGTAGAGATTTTATTGAGAATAAATTACACGCAGAATAATCTCGATCAAAGGATCATAGATCAAATCAATAGCTTTATTTTACGCGAGAATCGATCAAAGATAACAATTGTTCCCAAAAAAGTATGGCAGGTGAATACAGATGAATCTATTGATAATGATGTGATCGAACTAATAGAAAACTTAGGGCAATCTGGATATAATGTTACGCGTTTAGATATCGTAAACAATTATATCTCGTGCTATGTTGACAAGAAATACTACAACACAATCAACTTCAATGGAAACGTAGTTAAATGTACGGCGTGTAATGACCTATATTCTCAGACTCCTCCTGGACATTTGAATCAAGATGGGACAATCTCATGGAGGCCCGGATTCAGGGAGGAATTTTTCAAAAAAAGGTTTGAGAACGAGAGTTGTCTAAGCTGTGATTTGCTTCCAATATGTATGGGTGCGTGTGCACGCAACTATGGCGAAAACGAACAATTCTGGTGTAAAATGAGTGGGAATCGTGCAAAAATAAAGAAATCTATAATTAACTACATAAATTACCAATTAGGGGCATGAAATGGTGTGCAATAAAATTGCTTGTTTTTTGCCTTATCTCACTACGCCTGTGTGCGCAAAAGGCAATAAATATAGAAGGCCAATGTGTGGATGAGAATGGGGAGCCATTATTGGGAGTGAATGTGACACTTGTTGATTCTTTAACAAGGAGTAAAATAATAAGGATAGCAATAACAGACGAAAAAGGAATATTCCGTTATGAAAAGGTGCAAAAGGGCGTGGCTTTTCGCTTCTCAATTATTGGCTATCAGACTATTTACAGAAATTCTCCGTGCGAAGATACGGTTAATTGGATTACGGTTCTAAAACCCATGTCAACAATACTTCCGGAAGTCAATATAACCTCCGAGATATTGAATTCTTATGGAATTAGAGACGAAATATTCCTTACAAAAAAAGATAGAGAGGTTGGAGCAAATGCTTTAGACGCTATCTCAAATCTACCCCAGTTCAGAGTGAATTTAGGTGATGGAAAGCTATTGACACAGATGGGGGTAAGTATTTTGATCATCATTAATGGACATCGTGCTTCAGAGCAGGAAGTAATGGCTCTACAAGCAGATGATATATTGAAGTTGACTTTTTATGCTGATCCTCCACCAAGGTATGCTCATGAGAATTTTGCTGCATCTATATTAGAAATAAAAACAAAGCATAAAAAAGATCGCAATTACTTTGCTTCTCTTGATCTGAAAAATTCGATTACGACTGGATATGGGACTAATTTATTCAGTTTTATGTATACAGACTCCTTAAATCAACTCTCAGCTGCGTATTTTATCGATTACAGGGACTTAAACAAAAACTCAATACACAGCACCTATCAGTACGATAATCACAAAAATATATACAGCGGTTTGCCGGGAAAGTATAATGGGCAATACCATATCGGTCAATTATCCTATCAACGAGCAATAGGTAAGAGTGTGTGTTTTTCAAGACTCTCCTATAGGGGAAATCCTGGTAATGAAGAATATACACAACGTTTCCACCGCTATGATGCGAATAAAAAAAACGGAGGAATAAGTCATAGAGAAGTTGAAAGCGGATACCATGGGTGGGATTTCGATTTATATTTTACAAGAAACATCAATGACAGCTGTTCGTTTATTTTTAATATTGTTAATACATTTTACACATCATCCTCAAAGAGCCACATTTCCCGTATGGTTGAAAATGACATACCTGTAAATTATTCTTTCAAGAATCAGTTCAATAATCATTCTTACTCTATTATTGGCGAAGGGTTGTATAGTAAAAACACACGTAAGTCGCAATGGAATGTTGGACTTTATTTTATATATAAAACTTTAGACCAAACATACAATAAACAGTCCAAATCATCTCTCAACTACTATAAGGGCTATTTGTTCACGGACTACAGCGGTAATATTAAGAAAATAAACTACACCGTAGGAATAGGTATGGATAACAGTCTTCTTGTATTAGCTAATGGTGGCACACATAACTATTGGCGTCTTCGCCCTCTTTTTTCTCTAAATTATTTGCCCAAAGGTGACAATAAGACAGTAATAAGATATACTTTTCGCGTGGGGGCCAAAATTCCAGAGACAGGCCATATGACGGCTAACAGCATTGTGAATATAGACGAACATTATTACTACCAAGGCAACAGTAACCTATCCCCATCATATTCATATAATAATATGTTAAATTTTCAGCACATGATTAATGGTGGAAAACTTTACGCGTCTGCTTCTATATTTTACAATTACCATATAAAACCTTATGTCTCTACGCTTTTACACTTACAGGGAGATAATGAGATATTAAAGACTTATGCTAATTTGAGAGATATGAAAACGTTTGGATATTCTATATCTGGAAATTGGAGGCCTTTATCCATCATTACACTACAACCATATTATCAATATACATATTTAAGTTGTCAGACTCCCAACAACAATGTAAAACAGCATATTCATAATGCAGGAATAAGTATGCAATTTGTTATGCGTAATGTACAAGCTGCATGGAACGGTAATTTTCCCTTTACTACTATTGATGGAGATGTACAGGATAAGCATGGGCTAAATCTGTCCGCATCTGTATTATGGAAGCATAAAACACTTTCTTTGGGAGCAGAGTGGATCTATAATCCACATCCGTCTATAACTCATGGCGAAATAGACAATTTTCATTTTGAAGAAGAAATGGTATGGGGTAATTTTAGGAGTTTATTTAATCTTCGATGTACATACTACTTCTCAGCAGGAAAGCAACACGCACATGCAAAGAGGAAATTAAACAACAACGACTCCGACTCAGGATTAATTAAAGATAACACGGCAAAGTAGAATGTTAAATCTTAACATGTACTATGTTGGTCAATTGGATGCTATGGATTGCGGTCCATCGTGTTTAGCTATGATAGCAGGGTACTACAAATTACGTGTAGATATAGATGCGTTACGAAGGGCTTGTGCTATTGGTAAAGAAGGTGTAACTTTATTTGGAATCAGCAAGGCGGCAGAAGAGATCGGTTTCAAGACAATTGGGGGGAGGATTACCATTGAAACACTTTCTGCGGAAGTTCCACTTCCATGCATAGCTCATTGGGATCAAAATCACTTTGTTGTCATATATAAAGTCCGAAAGCATAGAAAGGGTGGCTGCACAATCTATGTAGCAGATCCGGGGAAAGGTCTTCTTACATACGATAAAGAGGAGTTTTGTGAGCATTGGGCGAGCACGAAGACCAATGGCGAAGAGAAAGGCATCGTTTTACTTTTAGAACCTACGGAAAAATTTCATACACAAAACAGCACCAAACAAGCGTCGAAAAGATATCGTCTCAAATTCCTTTGGGGGTACCTTAAAAAGTACAAACGTTTTTTCGTACAGCTGATTTTGGGACTGTTACTCAGTTCTTTGCTACAACTCGTTTTTCCATTCCTGACACAAGCGATTGTTGATACCGGCATCGGAGGTAAAGATATTGGTTTCGTCTGGCTTGTTTTATTGGCAGAGATGATGTTGCTTTTCAGTCGTACAGCGATAGACTTTATCCGCTCGAAGATACTGCTGCACATTTCCACCCGCATCAACATTTCACTCATTTCTGATTTCTTCATCAAGTTGATGAAGCTACCGATGAAGTTCTTCGATACCAAACTGATGGGTGATCTCCTGCAGCGTATCGAAGATCATAGAAGGGTTGAACAGTTTCTTACCTCCAGCAGTTTGAATCTATTGTTCTCCTTCTTTACTTTCTTTGTTTTCGGAGTGGTTTTAGCTGTCTATAACACCGGCATCTTCATTGTTTTCCTTTTGGGGACACTCCTCTATGCCGGGTGGATCGTCCTTTTCCTTAAGAAACGCAGGACATTGGACTATAAATATTTTGAGCAGGCCGGGCGCAATCGCAATGTGACCTATCAGCTTGTCAACGGGATGCAGGAGATCAAGTTGCAAGGTTGTGAACAACGTAAGCGTTGGGAGTGGGAAGACGTACAGGCCGATCTGTTCAAGATCAATCTGCAAGCACTGAACCTTCAACAGGTACAACAGGCCGGGAGTATCACGATTAACGAGGTGAAGAATATCCTCATCACGGTATTGGCCGCTACTTCCGTAATCCACGGTAACATGACTTTAGGTATGATGTTGGCCGTCCAATATATCATTGGACAACTCAACAGCCCCGTGGAGCAATTGATCCAATTCATCTACTCATGGCAGGATGTGAGCATCAGCCTTGACCGCATGAATGAGATCCATACGGAAACAGAGGAAGAGAATGCATCACGCATACAAAACACCTACACGGAAGAAACAAAAGAAGGACATACTCTCTCCGTTCGGGATGTTTCTTTCAAATATGATCTATACAGCCCAAAGGATATACTCTCGAATATCGATCTTTCCATACCCAACGGAAAGGTCACAGCCATCGTGGGAGCAAGTGGAAGCGGTAAGACCACGTTGGTTAAACTCCTGCTCGGATTCTATGAACCGTTGAACGGAAAGATACAAGTGGGCGATGCCGACTTAAGTACATATAATCTTGCTTGGTGGCGCAATCAATGTGGAGCGGTGATGCAGGAAGGGTATCTTTTTTCCGATACCATAGCAAGAAACATTGCCATATCAGACGATGAGCCGGATATAGCACGTATTCGTGAAGCAGCACGTGTTGCTAATATCGCCGACTATATCGAAGCACTCCCTTTGGGATACAATACAATGATCGGACAAGACGGGCAGGGGGTAAGTCAAGGGCAGCGGCAGCGGATTCTTATCGCAAGAGTAGTGTACAAGAATCCGATGTTCGTTTTCTTGGATGAAGCCACCAATGCGCTCGATGCCAACAATGAGCGAGCCATTACCGAAAATTTGGCCGCCTTCTACCGAGGCAAAACGGTTGTGGTTGTTGCCCATCGCCTTTCCACCGTCCGAGATGCCGATCAGATCGTGGTATTGGATGAAGGGAAAATTGCAGAAGTAGGCACCCATGAGGAGCTGACAGCAAAGCGAGGAAAGTATTTCGCGCTGGTGAAAAATCAATTGGAACTGGGGAATTGACATGGAAGAGAAGAACAAAAAGGACGAGAAAAACTTTGAACTCCGCAGTGAGAAAGTGCGCAGCATCGTGGGACAGATCCCTTCTTCATTAGTACGATATGGTATTACGATTATCGGCATTGTATTGCTTTTCCTCTTCGTGATCGCGTATTTCCTTCCCTACAAACAAGTGTATTCGGGTGTTGCAACTATCCGCGAAATGAAGTCGGAAAGTCCTGCGGACAGCGTCGAAACAACCGTACTACTTAAGTTTGAGACAAAACGAATGAATGAAGCAGAGGATGAACAGATTGATCTACAAACGCCGAAAGGCTCAATAGAGGGACGACTCATGGCTCTTTCATCAGTTCGGGATACACTTGAAAGACAAGAAGCACGGTGCCGTTTTAAGACAACTGACATCCATGCGATGGAACATCAAACCGTAGATTTTCGGATTGTCCGGTCATCGGGCAATCTTCTTCGGAAAATACTCGGCGACCTCGGGCGATAGATATCAACCTCACCCCTTCATCAGCCCCTGTAGCTTCGGGTCGGCTTTGATACGGGCGATTTCGGAGTCCACGAGCGAGAGGATCTCCTGCTTAATTTGGCGATAGTTCGCATCGATGGAGGCCTTCATCGTGTCGTTACCTGCAGCGTCGCGGAAGTCAGCGATGACAGGGATTGGGCGGTAGGACTTCATCTCGGCTGACACTTTGGCGGTATCGACCACAATCTCCGCATGGAAGATCTTTTGTTCGATACGCTCGTCGAAGTTGTCGGAGACGGCGCCGACAAACATGCCCTGCGTCAGGTTGCTAATCTTCGACGCCGGAATCAGGCTGTCCATTTGCGTGTTGATCGAGGTCGAGACGTCCTGCCGATTGATGGAGACGGACTGCCTTCTTTGCAGGACTTTGCCGAACCGTTCGGAGAGCGTCTTGGCGGTTTCTCCCACCACCTGCCCCGAAAACACATTCCCGACCGTATTCTGAATCACCCGACTTTCCTTTTCACCGTAGTCGCGCGTGAGCTGCGAGAAGTCCTGAAAACCGAGACAGACAGCCACCTTGTTGCTGCGTGCCGTGGCGATCAGGTTGTCGAGACCGCGGAAGTAGATCGTTGGCAGCTCGTCGATGATAACCGAACTTTTGAGCTGCTTCTTCTTGTTGATCAGCTTCACAATGCGGCTATTGTATAGCCCGAGGGCGGCCGAGTAAATATTCTGTCGGTCGGGATTGTTGCCCACGACTAAGATCTTTGGCGACGCGGGATTGTTGATGTCGAGCGTGAAATCGTTGCCCGTCATCACCCAATAAAGCGCGGGCGAAATCATGCGCGAAAGCGGGATTTTGGCCGATGCTATTTGCCCATAGGCTAAGCACCCGGCGCCTTGCCATTTGTTACAATGGTAGGTTTCCAAGCACTCGCCTCCGAACCGTGCATACAAGTCTCCCCGTACACGGCTCTCCACCTTATCATTCAGTCTGACTTTCTCCCCGAATGTATTTTGTGATGACATGCAGAACATACTGCTAATGTTTTACGGTTACGAGAAATCATTTTGATTTCCCAATCGCTTTTACCTTTCAAGTCTTTGAGTTTACGGACATGGTGCATTTCAAGATGATCTGTTGCTCCGCAGTTTTCACATACTCGTGCACTTAATCTTGCAATAAGCCCATTTCTGCCACCCGTTATAGCGACTGTGTTAGGTAGTCTGTCATTCAAATATCGGTTCGGTAGTTCCCTTTGCGTTTGAAACCTTTGTCGTAAAACTCACGCTTGACCTCATATCCCTTTTTATTTGTGTATGGTATGGAGAACACGCCGTTCTTCTTGTACTTCGCAATAATTTTCTTTTTTGAAGTAGTGTATTTGGCGGCGTATGTCTTGTACATACTATACTCCATAATATGATAGAACGAGTCAATAACCGGGCTGTTGTTCGCTATCGAGTAGTAGTTATAGAACCCCATAATTTCAGCGTTATATTGGCTTATAATCTCCAAATCATCAAGACATCTCATATATGAACGACCTTTTGGCTTCCAAACCTCTTTCCCATTTTGCCTGACAATCTTTACAGCATCATATTCAAGAAGTTTCTTTCTCATCGTCTCAGTTGTTACATATAAGACAATCTTGTGGTCTAATGACCTTGTCAAATGACCGTTCTTGTCTCTGCGTGCATCATTGGACTTTCGCACAAAGACATCATATCCAAGAAATTTGGCATGCTTTCTTGCATTGGTAATCAGCGTTTTTTCATCAGATAGTTCCAATTTCAATTTGTCAGCCATAAATTGCTTTATGTCCTCTTTGATTTGGATGCAATCTTGTTTACTGCCAATTACTCCAATCAGAAAATCATCCGCGTATCTTATGTATTTCAGTCGTTTGATACTATCATCCATTTCATCGGCGGCAGGATAGTTCAGTCTCTCTTTGACAATTCCTCTGATTTTAGCTAACAACAGCTGACGTGTTGTTTTATCAACTGTGTTTCGTAATTCCGCAACTAACTTGGCTTTACGTTGCCCCAAACGTTTTACAATCGGATTTTCCTTACGTCTTTTCCCCTTATTGAAGTGCTTGATGTAGGCTTTGATATACTTAT
>ERZ773014.1011-NODE-1011-length-18398-cov-2.422614_pt1 | contig 18398 bp, 15 predicted proteins | sample MGYA00580841_ERZ773014 | MGnify/ENA primary metagenome ERZ773014 (study PRJEB29015, sample SAMEA2737989) | human oral metagenome | biome: human oral; feature: human-associated habitat; material: dental | place: China | collected 2067 ...
ATCAGGAAGGGCAACCTAAGTGGCAGTACGAAAAAGAGTTAAATGTTGGGAAGTTAAAAGAAATTTTCAACAAATGGCAAACAGAGCTAGGAGTTGAAGAGGGCTGGAATTCCCTATTTTGGAACAACCACGACCTTCCACGAATCGTTTCTATCTGGGGTGATGAAGGCGAATATCGCGAGAAATCAGCTAAGGCTTTTGCAATCTTGCTTCACTTGATGAGAGGGACTCCCTATATCTATCAAGGTGAAGAAATCGGTATGACCAATTTCCCATTTGAAAGCTTGGAACAAGTAGAAGATATTGAGTCGCTTAACTACGCCAAAGAAGCGCTTGAACAAGGTGTTCCACTCGAGCAAATTATGGACAGCATTCGTACAGTAGGACGAGACAATGCCCGCACCCCAATGCAATGGGATGCTAGCGACTATGCTGGATTTTCAAATGTGAAGCCTTGGTTGGGAGTCAATCCAAACTATGCGAAGATTAATGTAGAAGAGGCTTTAGCAAATCCAGATTCTATCTTCTATACCTATCAAAAACTAGTCCAACTTCGCAAGGAGAACAGCTGGTTGGTTCAAGCTGACTTTGAATTATTAGAAACGGCTGAAAAAGTCTTTGCTTACATCCGTAAAGATGGCGACCGTCGTTTCCTAGTTGTGGCTAACTTGTCCAATGAAGAGCAAGACTTGACCGTAGAAGGAAACGTCAAATCGGTCTTGATTGAAAACACCGTGGCTCAGGAAGTCTTTGAAAAACAAATCTTAGCTCCATGGGATGCTTTCTGTGTGGAAATGACTGACTAAAAAGTGAGAACCTCAAGCTTATAGAGTTTGAGGTTTTGCTAAAAGTTTTTTAGAGAATTCTTTTAAATAGATTTTTTAGAATTTTCTAAAAAATCTGTCAAAAGCTCTTGCTTTTATAATAAAATAGGGTATAATAGTGAAAATACTATTTTGAAGGAGATTATTTATGCAATCGAAAAAGTGGCTCTTAGGAGCGGGAGTGACCTTGAGTGCGGCCCTTCTTTTGGCAGCTTGTGGTAAAAGTGATAAGAAAGCAGATGCCCCGAGGAGCTTTTCTTATGTTTATGCAGTGGATCCGTCTTCCTTGGATTATAGCGTTACGAGTAAAAGTTCTACTTCTGACGTGATTGGTAATGTTGTTGATGGTCTTTTAGAGAATGATAAATATGGGAATCTTGTTCCGTCTTTAGCAGAGGATTGGACTGTTTCAACCGATGGTTTGACTTACACTTACAAACTTCGTAAGGGGGTGAAGTGGTATACTTCTGAAGGAGAGGAGTATGCAGAAGTTAAGGCGCAGGATTTTGTTACAGGTCTGAAGCATGCAGCAGATGCTAAGTCAGATGGTCTTTCTTTGATTGAAAAATCAATCAAAGGTTTGGAGGCTTATGTTAGTGGTGAGACCAATGATTTTTCAACTGTAGGTGTTAAAGCTCTTGATGATTATACGGTAGAATATACCCTTAATAAACCAGAAAGTTTTTGGAACTCTAAAGTAACAACAGCAACCATGCTCCCTGTAAATGAAGAATTTTTGAATGCAACAGGCAAGGATTACGGAGCGCCAACCCCATCAAGTATTCTTTACAATGGTCCATATTTTTTGAAATCTTTGATTTCTAAATCTGTGATTGAATATGAAAAAAATCCTAACTATTGGGATAAGGAAAATGTCAAGATTGATAATGTAAAATTAACATTCTATGACGGATCAGATCAAGAATCCCTTATCCGTAGTTTCGCTACAGGAGCATATAATACAGCGAGACTTTTCCCAAATAGTTCAAGTTTTGCTTCTACCAAAGAGAAATATGGAGATCAGATTATTTATAGCCCTCAGGAAGCAACTAGTTATTACTTTACTTTTAACGTAAATCGTCAATCATATAATAAAACAGCCAAGACAGATGAAGGACAAAAGCTTTCTACAAAAGAAGCCATGCTGAATAAAAATTTCCGTCAAGCAATTAATTTTGCCTTCAATCGCCACGCCTATACAGCTCAATTAAACGGTGAAGAGGGTGCGGATAAGATTATTCGTAATAGTCTAGTGCCAGATAATTACGTTCAAGTAGCTGGGAAGACCTTCGGACAGTTGGCTCAGGATGAACTACTGAAATATGGAGAACAGTGGAAAGATGTGACTCTCACAGATGGTAAGGATACAATTTACAATCCAACAAAGGCCAAGTCTGCATTTGAAAAAGCGAAGTCAGAATTGCAAGCTAAGGGAGTGAGTTTCCCGATTCATCTAGATGTGCCAGTAGAACAGACAGATGTAGTTGCGGTTCAACAAACCAATTCGCTAAAACAATCAATTGAAGAAACGCTTGGAACGGAGAATGTGATTATAGATGTTCTTCAAATGACAGATAATGAGAAGGAAAGTATTACTTCTCAAGCTAAAGTTCCAACCCAAAAAGATTATGATTTGAACGGAACAGGTTGGGGACCAGATTACCAAGATCCAGCAACCTATCTCAATATTTTAGATGCTAAGAAGGGTTCTGCCTTGAAACATCTAGGTATAACAAAGGGCAAGGATCCTGAAGTTGTGGCAAAAGTTGGCTTGGATGAATACAAGAAGCTCTTGGATGATGCGGCTTCTGAGACAAGTAATCTTGATAAACGATACGAAAAGTATGCTAAAGCACAGGCTTGGGTTACTGATAGTTCACTTCTTATTCCAGTTGCTTCTTCAGGGGGCTCTCCTATGGTTAGTCGTACTGTTCCATTTACCAAAGCTTATTCACAGGTCGGTATTAAGGGGGATCCATTTATTTTTAAAGGAATGGAACTTCAAAATGATATTGTGACAACTAAAGAGTATGATGCGGCCTTCAAAAAGTGGCAAAAGGAAAAACTGGAATCGAATGCTCAGTATCAAAAGGATTTAGAAAAGCACATAAAATAACGTGAATGAGATTCTTGCTTTCGTTAGGTTATCAGTTAATTCATTGATATTTAAATGATAAATCGCATAAAAACAAGGGAGGACTGTATGAAAGACAGAAATCCTTTGTTTTTTTATGACTAAAGTTTATAAACTTTCATTCTAGAAATTCAATTAACTTTACAAATTCCCACTATTTTGGTAAAATAAACCTATGTTATAAAAACTAACATAAAGGAGAAAGAAGATGACTACAAAAAAGCGTATCCTTAGTGCAGGTCTGACTGTTGCAGCTGCCTTGCTGTTAACTGCTTGCGGACAATCAGGTTCAGATACAAAAACTTACTCATCAACCTTTAGTGGAAACCCAACTACATTTAACTACTTATTAGACTACTACGCTGATAATACAGCTATTATTACTAACCTAGTTGATGGTTTGCTTGAAAATGACAACCACGGAAACCTAGTTCCATCTTTGGCAGAGGACTGGTCTGTTTCAAGCGACGGTCTGACTTATACCTATAAACTGAGAAAAGATGCCAAATGGTTCACGGCTGACGGTGAAGAGTACGCCCCAGTCAAGGCACAAGATTTTGTGACAGGTATCAAGTATGCAGTGGATAATAAATCCCAGGCCATTGACTTGATTCAAAACTCGATCAAGGGCTTGAATGATTATATTACAGGAGTGGATTCTGATTTCTCTAAGGTTGGGGTGAAGGCCATTGACGACCAGACTGTTGAGTATACTTTGGCACGCCCAGAACCTTACTGGAACTCAAAAACAACCAACAGTATTCTTTTCCCGGTAAATGAAGAGTTTTTAAATTCAAAAGGGAAAGATTTTGGTACCCTATCTCCAGATAGCATTCTCTACAGCGGACCTTATTTGTTAAAAGATTTCACATCAAAATCATCTATCGAGTATGTGAAGAATCCGCATTACTATGATCATGACAAAGTATCAATTGAACACGTAAAATTGGCTTATTTTGATGGTTCAGACCAAGAATTGACCATCCGTAACTTTGAAAGTGGAGCTTATTCTATCGCTGGGGTTTATCCGAATAGTTCTAACTTTGCTAAGACCAAGGAGAAATATAAGGATAATATCGTCTATAGCTTGCAGGACAAGACTTCTTGGTATTTCAATTTCAACGTCAACCGTAAGGCCTACAATCACACTGCTAAAACGACAGATGAACAGAAGAAGTCAACTGAGACAGCTGTCTTGAACAAAAACTTCCGCCAAGCAGTGAACTTTGCCTTGGACCGCACAGCCTATTCTGCTCAGTCAAATGGGGAAGAAGCAGCTAGCAAGACCCTTCGTAACACCCTAGTGCCTCCTACATTTGTCCAAGTTGGAGACAAGACTTTTGGAGAAGTAGTTGCTTCTAAATTGGTCAACTATGGTACAGAATGGTCAGGCATTAACTTGGCAGATGCTCAGGATGCCTATTTCAACAAAGAAAAAGCCCAAGCAAAATTTGCGGAAGCTAAAAAAGAATTGGTAAGTCAAGGTGTGACTTTCCCTATTCACTTGGATGTTGCAGTTGATCAGACAAGCAAAAATGCTGTGACAGGCATGAACTCAGTTAAGCAGACCCTTGAGTCAGTTTTAGGTGCTGATAACATTGTCATTGATGTTCAACAACTTTCAACGGATGATTTTAATAATGTAGCCTTTTTGGCACCGACACCAGCTGATCGTGACTATGATTTGAACTTTGATGGTTGGGTAGGTGACTACCAAGATCCATCAACTTATCTCAATCCTTTCAATGCAGAGGATGGGTTCTACCTCAAGATTTTTGGTTTAGATGCTCAAGAAGATAAATCTAAGATTGCTAGCTTGGGTCTTGATACCTATACCAAGATGCTTAAAGATGCGGATAGTGAAAACAAAGATGTAGCCAAACGCTATGAAAAATATGCTGAAGCACAGGCTTGGATGATTGAAAATTCTCTAATCATGTCAGCTATGTCAAGTGGTGGAACAGCATCTGTAACCAAAGTAACGCCATTTACAAGAGGTTATTCACTAGTCGGCATCAAGGGCGACGGCAATAACTACAAGTACATGAAGCTGCAAAAAGATACTGTAACAACCAAACAGTATGAGGAAGCTAAGACCAAATGGGAGCAAGAAAGTAAAAAAGCAATCGAAAAAGCCCAAAAAGAAGCAGAGAATCATGTGAAATAATGATGAGCGAGGTTCCGTAAGGGACCTTGTTTTGATGTTTATATAGTAAATTTATTGATGTAATTGGTTGCAAGTCAAAAAGAATGTTTCGGAAAGAAGATGAGAACGCCTTACTTAAGCAGATGCAGGCCACAAGTGTAGTTTTTTATGATATAATAAAATGAAATAAAAATTGATAATAGAGGTATATCGTGAGTAGATCTTCGAAGCGAGCTCGTAAGGGTAAAACAAAAATATTGATTAGTTGGGGGTTGCTAGCTATCTATGCATTACTAGCAGTCTTTTTATTGTTTTTGATTTTCAAGTACAATATGCTAGCCTTCCGATATCTCAATATAGTGGTTGCTGTCTTAATTGTAACCTTAGCCATCTTGTGCTTCTTTTTAATTCGGTCTAAGAAAGCTAAAAATCTAACGCTGATTTTATTACTACTGGGTGTGTTAATCAATGGAACTTCCCTCTTTGCTGTAAGTCAGTTTATTGGCTTTACCAGTCGCTTAAATGCGACATCGAACTACTCAAATTATTCGATGAGTATTGCGGTGTTAGCAGATAGTCCAATTGATAATATCAGTCAGGTAACCAGTGTGATGGGACCGACTGGGACGGATAAGGATAATATCAAACAGTTGATGAATGATTTGAAAGCTAGTCAAAACAAGGAATTGACAGTCGAAGAAAGCAGCTCTTATCTTGCGGCCTATAAGAGCTTGCTAGCCGGTGATACAAAGGCAATCATTCTAAACAGTGTCTTTGAAAACATTATCGAATCGGAATATCCTGACTATGCTTCAAAAATTAAGAAAATCTATACCAAAGAATTAACCAAGACGGTTGAAACTCCAAAAAATGTCAAAGGTGACAGTTTCAACGTTTATATTAGTGGAATTGATACTTACGGTCCCATCAGTTCGGTTTCTCGATCTGATGTCAATATCATAATGACAGTTAATCGTGAAACGAAAAAGATTCTCTTGACAACGACACCTCGTGATTCCTATGTTCCAATTGCAGATGGTGGCAACAACCAAAAAGATAAGTTGACCCATGCAGGTATTTATGGAGTAGATGCTTCGATTCATACACTGGAAAATCTCTACGGTATTGACTTGAACTATTACGCTCGTTTGAATTTCACTTCTTTCTTGAAATTGATAGATCTTCTCGGTGGAGTTGATGTTCATAATGACCAAGAATTTACTGCTCATACAAATGGGAAGTTCTATCCCGTAGGAAATGTTCATCTTGACTCGGAGCAAGCTCTTAGCTTTGTACGTGAGCGTTATTCATTGGAAGATGGAGACCGAGATCGTGGTCGCAATCAGCAAAAGGTTATTGTCGCTATTTTGCAAAAGCTAACCTCGACAGAAGCTTTGAAAAATTATGACAGTATTATAAAGGGACTGCAAGATTCCTTACAAACCAATATGCCACTTGAAACCATGATGAACATGGCCAATGCCCAACTTGAGAGTGGTGGAACTTATAAGATTAATTCGCAAGATCTTAAAGGAACAGGGCGTATGGATTTACCATCCTATGCCATGCCTGATAGCAACCTTTACATGATGGAGATAAGCGATAGCAGTTTAGAATCAGTCAAGGCTGCAATCAATGATGTGATGGAAGGGAAATAAGACAAATTGATATTCATTCGCATATCGTATTTGGTGTGGATGATGGTTTAAAATCTAAGCAAGAAAGCAAGGTCCTTTTGACAGAAGCCTATGGACAAGAAGTACGGACTTGAGATGTAAAACATACAATTGTAACATCGATTAAAGTTATCCATCTTGTACAATTGCTACAACAGTTTGTTAAAAAATAAAGGAGCTTAAGATGTACAATTATCTTGTTGTTGGTGCTGGTCTCTTTGGTGCAGTCTTTGCCCATGAAGCAGCCTTAAAAGGAAAAAAAGTAAAAGTCATTGAAAAACGAAATCATATCGCGGGTAATATCTATACTCGTGAAGAGGAAGGAATTCAAGTTCACCAGTATGGTGCTCATATTTTCCATACTTCTGATAAGGAGATTTGGGATTATGTAAATCAGTTTTCAGAGTTTAACCGATACACAAACTCTCCAGTTGCAAACTATAAGGGTGAGATTTATAACCTCCCTTTTAATATGAATACCTTCAATAAACTTTGGGGAGTTGTAACGCCAGCAGAAGCACAAGCGAAGATTAATGAGCAACGTGCTGTTTTAAATGGCAAAACTCCAGAAAATCTGGAAGAACAGGCTATATCTCTTGTAGGTACAGATATCTACGAAAAATTAATCAAAGATTATACAGAGAAACAGTGGGGCAAACCAACTACTGAACTTCCAGCCTTTATCATTCGCCGTTTGCCAGTACGTTTGACGTATGATAACAACTATTTTAACGATACCTATCAAGGAATTCCAATTGGTGGATACACTCAAATAGTTGAAAAAATGTTGGACCATGAAAACATTGATGTAGAAACCAATGTTGATTTCTTCGCGAATAAAGAGCAATATATGAAGGACTTCCCTAAGATTGTATTTACTGGTATGATTGATGAATTCTTCGACTATAAGTTGGGTGAATTAGAGTACCGTAGTCTTCGTTTTGAAAATGAGACCTTGGATATGGAGAATTACCAAGGAAATGCAGTTGTGAACTATACAGATGCAGATACCCCGTATACTCGTATTATTGAACACAAACATTTTGAGTTTGGGAATCAAGAAAAGACTATCATTACTAAGGAACATTCTAAAACATGGGAAAAAGGTGATGAGCCGTATTATCCAGTAAATAATGATCGTAATAATCATTTGTATAAATCATATAAAAAATTGGCAGATGAACAAGGGAATGTTATCTTTGGTGGTCGTTTAGGACACTATCGTTATTACGATATGCACCAAGTAATTGGAGCAGCTTTACAGTGTGTAAGAAATGAGTTAGATTAAACACCTAGAACTGTTACCAGTTGCTATTTAGAAATATGATCGATAATTCCTTGACTACCTAATGTAGTTGAGGGATTTTTTTGATAATATTCATATTATTGCAAAGTTGTTGTTTAAAAAATAATTTTCTAAAATTCAGAAAATTCTATTGACAGGACTTTAAAAAGGGTCTATAATGGATAGAAAAACAAAGGAGAATACGATGAAAACAAGGAAAGTATTGGCTCTTGCGGGAGTAACTTTATTGGCTGCAGGTGTCTTAGCGGCTTGTTCTGGTGGTTCTGGTGCTAAAGGTGAGCAGACTTTTGCATTTACCTATGAGACAGACCCAGATAATCTCAACTACTTAACAACTGGTAAGGCAGCGACTGCTGATATTACTAGTAATGTGATTGATGGATTGCTTGAGAATGATAAATACGGGAACCTTATTCCCTCAATGGCAGAGGACTGGTCAGTTTCTAAGGATGGCTTGACTTACACTTATAAGATTCGTCAGGATGCTAAGTGGTATACATCTGAGGGAGAAGAGTATGCTCCTGTTAAGGCTCAGGACTTTGTGACAGGTCTTAAATATGCGACAGATAAGAAATCAGAAGCCCTTTACTTGGTACAAGATTCAATTAAAGGTTTGGACGCATACGCTAAAGGGGAAAATAAAGATTTCTCTCAAGTTGGGATTAAAGCGATTGACGATCAAACAGTCCAATACACTTTGAACAAACCTGAAAGTTTTTGGAATTCTAAAACAACCATGGGTGTCTTGGCACCAGTTAATGAAGAGTTTTTGAACTCAAAAGGGGATGATTTTGCCAAAGCAACAGATCCAAGTAGTATCTTGTACAATGGTCCTTATTTGTTGAAATCTATTGTAACCAAATCTGCTGTTGAATTTGCGAAAAATCCTAACTACTGGGATAAAGACAATGTCCATATTGACAAAGTGAAATTGTCATTCTGGGATGGTCAAGATACTAGTAAACCTGCAGAAAACTTTAAAGATGGTAGCTTAACAGCAGCTCGTCTCTATCCAACTAGTGCAAGTTTTGCAGAGCTTGAGAAAGAGATGAAGGATAATATTGTCTATACACAACAAGATTCTACGACTTATGTAGTGGGGACAAATATTGACCGTCAGTCCTACAAATATACTTCTAAGACTAGCGAAGAACAAAAGACATCTACTAAAAAGGCTCTCTTAAACAAGGATTTCCGTCAGGCGATTGCTTTTGGTTTTGATCGTACGGCCTATGCCTCTCAGTTGAATGGACAAACTGGAGCAAGCAAAATCTTACGTAATATCTTTGTTCCACCAACATTTGTTCAAGCAGATGGTAAAAACTTTGGAGATATGGTCAAAGAAAAATTGGTGACTTATGGGGATGAATGGAAGGATGTGAACCTTGCCGATGCACAAGATGGTCTTTACAATCCAGAAAAAGCCAAGGCTGAATTTGCCAAAGCCAAATCAGCTCTACAAGCTGAGGGAGTACAATTCCCAATTCACCTAGATATGCCTGTTGACCAAACAGCAACTACAAAAGTTCAGCGTGTCCAATCTATGAAACAATCCTTGGAAGCAACTTTAGGAACTGATAATGTCATTATTGATATTCAACAGTTGCAAAAAGATGAAGTACTTAATGTCACTTTATTTGCACAAACTGCTGCTGGCGAAGATTGGGATCTTTCTGATAACGTTGGATGGGGACCAGACTTCTCAGATCCATCAACTTATCTTGACATCATCAAGCCTTCTGTAGGGGAAAATACGAGAACTTACCTAGGATTTGATTCAGGAAAAGACAATGAGGCGGCTAAGAAGGTTGGTCTTAATGATTATGATAAAATGGTCAATGAAGCAGGTGAAGAAACTACAGATGTTACAAAACGTTATAACAAGTATGCCGAAGCTCAAGCTTGGTTGACAGATAGTGCCTTAGTCATCCCAACAACTTCTAAAACTGGTCGTCCAATGTTGTCTAAGATGGTACCATTTACTTTACCTTTCTCTTTCTCAGGTAACAAGGGGACAAGCGATCCGCTCCGATACAAATACCTTGAACTTCAAGACAAGGCAGTCACTGTGGATGAATACCAAAAAGCTCAAGATAAATGGATGAAAGAAAAAGAAGAATCCAATAAAAAAGCGCAAGAAGAACTTGCAAAGCATGTGAAATAAGATAAAAAGAAGTTAGTTATTCGCTAACTTCTTTTGGTTTATCGAAAACGAATTGAAACCTATCCTCACATTCAAAGATTATCAAACTAATTTTTTTGTAGAAAAAATCCTGAGTTTTTATTCTCAGGATTTTCTTTCATCTCACTGTTGTGGTTGTTGAACTTGTGGATTTTGTGGCGTTGGTTGTACTGGTTGTGTCGGTTGAACAGCCTGACCAGCTTGTCCTTGGTTAGGATCAGTTGCTGGGGCATTATGTGGTTGTTGACCAACCGTCGTACTTGCCTGTGTAGTTGAACTTTCAGCTGTTGTGCTTGGAGTTTCTACCGTTTGTGTTTGTTGTGTTGCTGAATTATTCCATGTGTTCTTGGCACTATTTTGGAAGACGAATTCTCCATTTCGGAATAGGCCGTCTGGCATCGTCCAATCTCCAGGTTGGTCATCTTCTGATAGATACGAAATCATTGAGCGATAAACCTTAGCAGCAACTAGGAAACCATCTCCAACGATTGGAGTTAAACGATTTGAGTAACCAGTCCATACAGCCATAGAATACTTACGAGTATAACCTACAAACATTTCATCTGGAGCTACGTAGCCAGTGTTCTTGATATACTTTTCAATTTCGTCGTCAGTATAGTTAGAAGTACCTGTCTTACCTGCTTGTGGAAGCCATGGTAGGTAAGCACCACGTCCGGTTCCGTAAGCTAAAACAGTTTTCATCATTTCGGTCATCATATAGGCAGTAGTTTCTTTCATAGCTCGTGTACCAGTATCAGAAAATTCTTTTTCACTACCATCACTGAAGACGATTTTATTGATATACATTGGTTTGTGGTAAATACCACCATTAGCAAAGGCGGCATAAGCAGCAGCCATTTTTTCACTACTTGCACCGTAGTGTTTGTTAGATTCTGTTGTATTACTTGAAATGGCGTTAACGTAAAGCATAGTTGGATAATCAATACCAAGACCATTTAAGAATGTTTTAGCTCTATCAAGTCCGACCTTTTCTAGTGTTTCAACGGCTGGAACATTTCGAGATTGTTGAATAGCGTATTGGAGAGTAATGTTTCCAAAGTAACTTCTATCCCAGTTGAGGACAGGATCATTAGTACCTGGGAAATTATAAGGAACATCCTTCAACATATAAGCAGTAGAATCATAAATTCCATATTCAAGTGCTGGAGCATAGTCTGTGATTGGTTTCATTGTAGAACCCCAGTCACGATTGGTTTCAACTGCTTGGTTGAGACCAAATGATACGTTACTAGCTTGATGGCGTGAACCAAGCTGAGCAATAACTTTACCATTAGTGACATCTACAATAGTAGAAGCAGCTTGGAAGTCATCATCAGGATAATGAACGTATTCATCAGTATTATAAATATCCCATAGTTTCTTCTGAACATCTTGGTCGACGTTTGTATAGATATCCATACCTGTAGTTAAGAGATTATATCCAGTTTCTTGTTCAACTTGATCAATGACTTCTTTAAGGTAATTATCTAAATACTGAGGATAGGAGTTGCTACCTTTAAGACTTTGTAAACCATCAGTGATAGGTGTATTTATTGCTGTTTCGTATTGCTCTGATGAGAGATACCCTTGGCGTTGCATTTCTGACAATACAAGGTTTCGACGTTGTTGTGCTTCTTCAGGGTGTGAATAAGGGTCGTACTGGTTCGGTGCTTGAGGCATTCCAGCAAGAAGGGCTAATTGAGGGATGGACAAGTCTTTTAAATCTTTGCCGTAGTAATTTTGAGCTGCTGTTTGCATCCCATAGTTACCGTTTGACATGTAGACTTTATTAATGTAGTATGTTAGAATTTCTTGTTTGGTTGCAGTTCTTTCCAATTGAATAGCTAGCCAAGCTTCTTGAGCCTTACGTGCAATAGTTTGATCAGCAGATGAAGTTGAGAAATAAGTTAATTTAATCAACTGTTGAGTCAAGGTTGAACCACCCTGAAGACCATTGCTACGAAGATTTCTTAAGAAGGCTCCGAAAATACGGATGCTGTCAATTCCTCTGTGGCTGAAGAAACGATGGTCCTCTATAGATACAATCGCATTAACCAAATCTGTAGGGATTTCATTGCTTTGAGCATTTACTCGACGTTCAGCACCTAAGTCAGCTACAAGTTCATTTTTACTGTCGTAAATTTTACTTGAAGTTGTTGCAACTAGCTTGGTTTCGGAAAGTTCAGGAGCTTGAACTGCGTAAAAGAGGAAGATACTTCCGCCGATTAGTACTATTGTGAGAAAGATTGTTAAAAATCCAATCCCTAAGTACTTAGCTATGCGCAAGAAAAATTGTTTGTTCATATTGTTTTACCACCTAGTAAATGTTGTTTGACGATATCGAGATAGGGAATCTGAGGAAAAGCGTGCTGTTCAATCGCATAACCGTGCTCTCGAATATAATCAAGCGGCATTGATTTTTTCCCATTATCCTGCTGATAAAAGTGTATGAGATCAATGGCCGGTAATAAATACGTTTCTTGATAGGAAGAGAAATGAAGTAAAACAAAGCAAATCCCTTTTTGTTTAAGAACTTGTTCCATATGCTGAATCTGATGAGCATGGAAGTTCTTCATAGGGAGGGCAGTTTTTTGCCTCGTTTCTTTAGCTTCAAAATCGATGTAGAATCCTTCATAAACTCCTGAGTAGTCAGTTGTAGATGCTTGTCTAAAGTAAGCTTCAACAATTTTTGCTCGACTTCTCTGAGGGTAATCAACACGAACAATTTGGATGGGCGTTGGTTTTTTGTGTATTACGGCCACTCCATGGGTTAAGTAATAGTCGTTCGTCGAGTTAATCATCTTTTCAAAACTCATACCCCGATTTGCAAAATTTTTGGTCTGTGATGGGGTTAATTGTCTCTTATTTGATGAAACTTTATGTGGATAGTTGACCATAGTTCTCCTTATTGGTACAATAACATCACTCTATTATACCATAAAAGTATTCGGAAAGGATTAAAAAATGCATACAGCCTTGATAATTGGCTATTCCGCCTTCGATTTAGGAATATTTAATGATAAGGATATTCGATTAAAAATAATCAAAAAAGCTATACGAAATGATTTAGAAAAACTTGCTGAGGAAGGTCTAAAATGGCTGGTTTTTACTGGAAGTCTAGGTTTCGAATCATGGGTCTTAGAAGTAGCTAAGGAAATTAAAGAAGAATATGGATTTCAGCTCGCAACTATCTTTGATTTTGAAACACATGGCACAAATTGGAACGAGGCTAATCAGATCAAACTTACTGCATTTAAACAGGTAGATTTTGTCAAATATGCATATCCTAATTATGAACATAAGGGACAACTTCGAGATTATCAGTTGTTTTTGTTAGAAAATACGGATGGCGCCTATCTTTTTTATGATGAAGAAAACGAGACAAAACTCAAGTTTTTTTACGAATTGATGAACAAGAAAGACAGATATGTTACAAAAAGATTAACATTTGACATATTAAACGAAATAGCTGAAAATTTTTCCGAAAATTGAGGCTTTGACCTTGATTGCCTTTTTTTATATAATAATACTAGTAACTGAGAATGGAGAGAGACATGTCGAGTATTGTTTTTACAGCAAAAGATATTTTTGAACAGGATTTTGGAAGAGAAGTAAGAGGCTATAGCAAGGTAGAAGTTGATGAGTTTTTAGATGATATAGCAACTGGAAAATTCCCTGCAATATTCTGTGACTTCAAAAAAGGTTACGGATACTACATAAAGAATGATTTTGAACAAGAAACAAACAGAAAAGTAAATGAAGGAATTACAGAAATTTATACAAGAATAAGAATCGGAGGAAAAGTGTTAAGACCAAATGCTTTTAAACCATTAAAAGTAAAATAGAGGTGGTTTTGAATGCTTATTACTGTTGAAGACTATAAAAGGATAACAGGCAAGACCTTAGCTGATGAAGAATTGGCTAAGGTTGAAACCTTGCTTAACGTTGCGATTAGTCAGATTGAAAATATAACTGGATATAAATTGGAAGTTGAAACACTTACAGAGGATTATGATTATAATAAGCGAATTTACTTGAATAAACGTCCAGTTGTTGAAATTGTGGGCATTGATTTCAATGATAGATATAAAAGTCGTGGGAATTATATTGAGTTTGTTAATTTTAGTAATTGTCCTTGCAATACAAAAGAAAAAGAAATCGAAGTAACTTACAAGGCTGGATATGATGAACTGCCAGACTGGCTGAAATATGAAATATCTATGCTTGTAAATGACTTTATTAATAGCATGGATGAAGAGAGCGGGAAGTATAAGAGTTATAAGATTGATGACATTTCTTATTCGTTTGTAGATTTTGCAAATAACAAGAGAGAAAAAATTGAGAGTATTGCGAGGCGGATATATGGCTGAAATTGTATATGAATTAGAGGGGCTAGAAAAACTTGATAAGGAACTGAAATATTTAAGTTCTCATGCTATTAAAGTTGGAGTTTTAGGAGATGGGAGTAATAACGGCGTCTCGGTTCAAGATTATGCTATTTTCAACGAATACGGGACAAGCCGTGGTATTCCTCCAAGACCGTTTTTTAGATTATCGGTAGGTACTGCAAATGCACAGAATGAGATAAAAGAGTATATGAAAAGTCAAGTTGAACAAATTATTCAAGGTGGAATAACTGGGCAACAGGCTTATGAAAATCTAGGAACATTTGTAGTCCAAAAAATCAAAAAAACAATAGCAAGCGGTAACTTTGCAGCACTTAATCCGCAAACTATAAAGAAAAAAGGACACAGTAAACCGCTTATGGACACTCACTCACTATATAATTCTATTAATTATGAGATTGTAGGTGTATAAAATGGCACATAAAACATTTATACCAAAGAGATTTTTTAGTAAATGCAAAATATCGAAAAGAACAAGCAAGTGGATTAATTCGGAACTGGTTGAAGTTGATGGAAGTTTAGAATTTGAGGGAGCAGTATTTAATCTCAATAGGCAGGACATAAGTATGCTTATAGAACAAGGAATACAAGTGACTTTAGATACTAAAAAAATATACTGTTATATTGATATTGACTTGAAAAATAAAATTGAATTTGAGGGAAACAACTATATTGTAACAACAGCAAAAAACTACATAAAATACGATGAACTTAGAATTTATTATATTGAAAGGGTGCAAGAATGAAAAACGAAGTATTGAGAAAATTGTTAGCCAGTTTCGTAGATTTCCAAGTTATTCGTGATAATTATGTAGCTAAAAAGCCAACGGAATGTGCTGTTATGCATGTGATAAGTCTTAATAAGTCGGCATACAGTGCATATAGGACTGTTGAAACAACAGATACACAGATTAAGGAAAAGGCTTTAAGATTAGTTATTGCTTATTTGCAATTTGATTTTTATGCACCAACACAGTCAAGAGCAGAAGAAATGGCTAGTGAATTACTTGAGGTTATAGTATTTAAGAAAAGACATGACTTGGTTAGAAACGGATTTGGACTAAGCGATGATGAAATAGAAATAAAAGATTTAACTTTCCTTGAAAGCAGTCAATATATTTACAGATTTAGTTTTGATGTAGAAATGAATTGGCGAGAATCAAGTGAAAGAGTAAGAGATTTAATAAAAGATGTGAAAGTGAAAACGGAGGTAGAGAATGGCTAAGAAAATAAAAGTAACGGTAATAAGACCAACGAAGCCTTTATTGCTAGGCGATTTCGGGAAAGTCTTATTTATAACTAAAGAAGCAGATAAACCTTATAAGAAATACACAAAATTGGATGATGTTAAAACAGATTTTGGAGCTAATTCTAAAATGTACAAAGGTGTAGAAACATTTTTGTCACAAGAGGATAGCGATGGAAATGTAATACAGCCAGATGTTTGGTATTGCGCAAGCAAAGCAACACCGAACGAAGAATTTTTAGATAGTTTACCAACTGGCGATTTTTACGGTGTGATTGTAGATTTTTATGATGAGGAATTTACAAAGGCATTGGCTAAATGGCTAACTAGAAATGTTAAGTTTGCAATTGTGGCAAATTCAACAGCTGAGAATAACAAATTAAAAGAAAGTGTAAGAATATACTTTATGGCAGGGAAAGCCGAAGGTGGAAACTTGGACATATTCGGATTGCCAGCTTATACATTTGCTCAAGGAATTAATGGACGTTGGAGCGATAGAAGAATATTAGGAGTAGATCCGTCAGCTAAAACTTTGACAGAAGAAAGCGATAATGAAGAAGGTAATATTAATTACACTAGAAATTTTGTTGGATACAATGCTGTAACAAGCGGTTCTTGGTGTGCTGATGGTGTAAGACATGCAGATCAAACTATTAAAATAGATGCGATTGTGCATAATATCGAAACTAATTTGGCTAGAATGTTAATTGAAGAAAAGAACACAACAATGGATGGCGAAGGTATTCCAAAAGTTGAAGCATTATTGAATAGAGTAATGTTAGCAATGGGAAAACAAGGAGCAGTTGCTAAGAATAATAGTGGTGAATACTTGTTTAAAGTTACAGTCCCAAACATTGAAGACACTTCGGCACAGACAGGATTGACTGTAGACGATTACATCAATCGCACACTTAGAAATGTAAAAATTGATTTTACAATCAGTACAGAAATAGAAAAAATTGAAGTTACATTGGTTTGGCACGACGAACCATTAACGGCATAGGAGGTAGAAAATGGGAAATAATTTTTTAGAAAAGTCGATTGATTTAAGCAAAGTTGATTTAATCATTACATTTCCAGTATTAGGGACTTATATGATTAAAGAGGCTAAAGAGATTGAAAATAATCCGACAGAAGACTCTCATACAATGGGAGATCCTGACATAAAAGGGAATGTTCCAACAATTCAGACGAGAGTTACAAAAAGAGAAATTAAATTAACAACAATAAAAGGCTCTGACGATGATATTTTCTTGACAAAATGTAATGCTAACCCAAACGGAGTTTTAGGCACTCTGACATATATAGATAATTCAGGAATGAATAAAATTGTTGGAAACGGACAAGGTGTTTCTATCCAAAAAGGTGGAGAGAGAAAAAACAACACCAAAGACGTTGAAATTGAGTATACAATTCAATGCGCAAAATATGACGAGAAAGTTTAGGAGGATATAAAAAATGGCGAATAAAGAAAATGAAAAAATAGAAGAAAAAGAACAAGAAAATAATGTTTTTATTGATAATTTAGGAAGGTTAAATATTAAGGGTCAAGAGATATATGTAGATTCGGAAGGAACTTTAAAAGAGTTTGATTTTAGATTAACTAAGCCACAAAATTATCAAATTTATACAAATGCTCTAACAAAATTTTTAACAGATAAAGACGTTACAGTGTTTGCGGCAACTATATTGCCGAAAATGGTAGAAAAGCCAAATGAGGCTAGAAAACTTAACTTTTTTGAATATGACGAGGAAGCGTTATTTGAATTAGTTGTGGCTATTATTGATTATATGGGTAAGCCCAAAGAGAACAAGAAGAGAAAATTAAACATGACCTTGAAATAGCAGAAGAGGAATATGAAGACCCTATGATTAAAATGAAATGGGAATTTATCATAAAAAGAAAAATAAAAGACCCTAATGTTGTTTTGGATATGAGCAATGTTAGGTTTTTCCAGTGGTGTAGAGCAATAATGGATTTTGAGGAAAAGGAGGGATAGAATGGCTGGTGGAAATAAATTAGAAATATTGTTGAGTGTTAAAGCCGAAGATAGTCCTTTGAATAAACTAAAATCTAAAATGCAATCTATATTGCCTGCTGCTGCAAAAGTAGAAGAAAAACTGTCAAAACTAGGAAATAAGATTGGTGGTTCAGGATTTGAAAAATTAAAAGCAAAGTTATCAAGTATGCTTCCAACGGTATCAAATATTGAAGGGAAATTAAGGCGCATGACTAGAGCTTTAAATAATGGCGTTGAACCTAAAATAATAAGCAGTTTAAGCAAATTGCCATTAATAGGAGGGAAAATACAGAGTTCTTTTTCAAAAATAAGTCCCAGTTTGGTGAAGTTGGGTTTTTTAGGAATAAAGAACGGCAGTATTTTAAAGCAGGGTTTTACGAGTGGATTAAGAAGTATCAAAAGTATGTCAGAAAATGTTTTCAATTCATTGAAAAATAAAATTAAACAAACATTTTCA
>ERZ773014.1014-NODE-1014-length-18381-cov-11.205719_pt1 | contig 18381 bp, 13 predicted proteins | sample MGYA00580841_ERZ773014 | MGnify/ENA primary metagenome ERZ773014 (study PRJEB29015, sample SAMEA2737989) | human oral metagenome | biome: human oral; feature: human-associated habitat; material: dental | place: China | collected 2067 ...
CGAAGACGTTCTTCATGCCCTGGGCTGCCCTCTGGTCGACGTGGTCGGCCATCGGGCTGGACGGTGTGATCGGGTAGATGCCCGCCACCTCGGTGTAGGCGTACAAGACGTACGCCGCGGCCTCGTTACCGTCCATCGACTTGAATTTTCTCGCCATATCCTCTCCTTCGAAAAGCGATGCGCCCCGCCGTCTTCGGCGGCTCGTTCCAAGAGCAAGTCAAGGTCGTGTCGGCTGTGTCCCCCAGCACAGGCCTAAAAGCACAGGCCTAAACGAAGTTCATCATAACGCAACCACTTTGAAGCAGCATGACGCATCCGAGCGTATTCATGTTGCACCAGGCTATGTACTGCGTCAGGCACCCTGTCAAGCACGGTCGCAGGCGGCAGGGACGACAAGTGGTCCGCCGCGCGAGCTGTCCGTGGCGCCGTCCTGTGACCGTGGCCGTCCTGTGGCTGTGGCCGTCTACATACATGTCATGCATGTCATGCATGGCGTCGAGCGAATGCATGGGTTGGTGGAAAAGCGAATGACTGCGACCTTGAGGCAAATAGAAAACGGCCTCACTGCAAGCGGCATGATGCACAGTGGTGCCGGACACCAGCAATCGATCACACGGAGGCGGGCATGGTAGTTCTCTCGCACGAGTCAGCGCTCGAGTACTACCGCCTTGCCGCAAGTGTCGACTCTGGCACCTACCGCGAATTGGGCGAGATCGCCGATCGATGGCCGCGACGGGACAGGCTCGATTCGAGCGGATGCTCCGCCCTGGCCTGCCTAGGCGCGCTAGGGCCGCTCGAAAGGCCGCTTCATCTGCTGCTACCTGATAAAAACCGGGTCCGCTCGCCCGAAGTCGCGTTCCACCGCTGGAGCGCCCGCCTTCCCTCAGACCCCTTCTGGAGAGTGAGCGACGACGTGTGGGTGAGCTCCCCATCGTTCACGCTCCTACAGCTGTGCTCGAACGTCTTTCGACGTGACCGCCGCACGGGCACCTCGGCTGAGACCATGGATGACAGAAGGCGGCTCAACCGCAGCCCATATTCCCAGTTGGCCGGCACCATCAGGCTGACGCTCGTCGCAATGGAGCTCATGGGAACCTATCGCCTTGCCCCAATCCGAGGCAACACGAGCTTTGGCACAGAGACGCTCCTGTCAACCAACGAGCTGCATGGCTTCGTGGATGCGCATGAGGGGCATCAGGGAATCCAGATGCTGCGGCGAGTCACAAGCCATGCCATGCCCAACTCTTACTCGCCCATGGAGACCGCACTTGCCCTTGGGCTTACTCTGCAGAGGCGCTACGGTGGCTTCCAGCTCCCCCAACCACATCTAAACGAGCTGCTCGAGCTCACGGGTACCGGGGGAAGGACAGTAAGCTACCGTCCGGACCTCTATTGGCCTGAACGGCACCTCGTCGTCGAGTATGACAGCGATCTCTTCCACTCGGCCGATACAAAACGCTCGAAGCTCGCCGAGGACGACGAGCGCTCGAACGCGCTCACAGCCACGGGGAGGCATGTCATGCATGTGACAAAGGAGCAGATGCTCGATTTCAGGAAGTATCAGGTCTTGGCAAGCCAGGTTACGCGTGCCCTGGGCAGGAAACCCGCAGCTACGGACAGAGAGGCATGCCGCCAGCAGAGCAAGTTGCACCACCTGCTACTACACCCCTATTGAGAGGCGAAGCGCGCAAAGACCGCTACCCCCAGGCGTGAGCAACCGCAGGCGTGAGTAACCCCAGGCGTGAGCACCCGCAGGCGTGAGCAACCGCTAACCTCGTATGAGAACGATCCCAACTACAGAATATGCGAGGTTAGCGGTTCGCCCCACAGCACAGTACACAGCATTCCACCTCGGCACCGCAAGATGCCAGCGTCACGAAACGTCCTACCTACAGTGCCGCACGGTATATCTCCACGATGTCATCCTGCGACAGGGCGACGAAGGACCCCTTGCAGCCATCGGCCGCCTTCCGAGCCATCACCTCGAAGTTCTTTTCGTCCGTGATGCCGACTTCGCGCAGGGTTGCAGGAAGGTGCATGGCCTCGACAAAGAACGCGCGCGTCCTGGAGATGGCCTCACGTGCCACCTTCATGTCGTCAACGCCGGACAGGCCCCAGACGTTGCAGCCGTACGCCGCGAAGAGCGGTGCGGTCTGGGCATCCAGGACATGCTCCATCCAGGCGGGGGTCAAGATCGCCAGCCCCTCGCCGTGCGTGATGTCGTAAAACGCGGAAAGTTCGTGCTCCATGGGGTGAACGCACCAGGCAGGCGAGCAGCCGTCGCTTACGAGGCCGTTGATCGCATGGCTTGCCGCCCACATGAGGTTGGCGCGGGCGTCGTAGTCATCCGGGTGGGCAAGCGCGATGGGACCAAAGTGAATCATGGTCCCAAGGAGCCCCTCGGCCAGGCGCTTCTGCACGTAGGCACCCTCGTCCATCGAGAAGTAGCTCTCGAAGGTATGGCTCATCATGTCGGCCGTGCCGGCTGCGGTCTGCTTGGGACTCACGCTGAACGTGTAGCTGGGATCAAGCACGGACATCGTCGGCTTCATGCACTCGGCGCCGGTGCCCCACTTCTCGTTCTTGGACATGTCGGAGATGACCGCGAACGCATCCATCTCGGAACCCGTCGCAGAGAGCGTCAGGACCGAGAAGATGGGCAGTGCCGAAGCGGCCTTCGACCCGTCAAGCACCAGGTCCCATGGGTCACCGTCATACCTAGCGCCAGCCGCCACGACCTTGGCGCAATCGATGGTAGAGCCGCCGCCGATGGCAAGCACCATGTCCACACCCTCCCGTGCACAGAGGCCGACGCCACGGCGAACGGTCTCGATGCGCGGGTTGGGCTCGACGCCCGAAGAATCACTGCGGTAGAACACGACGGTAATCGTGTGGGTCTCCCCGGGCAGCCACTTCACGCCCTCAACGTTGTTCGTGCCGTCTGGCACAGGCGCATGGATATACGAATCCTTCAACGACTGAGCGGCCCACAGATCAGGGGCCGAAGGCGTCACCGTCTCGCCGTCCCGCTTGAAAGTCGGACGAGTGAGTGGAGTGACACCCCCATGATCGAGGATGAGTCCCCAGTACCCGGTTTCGGCGAACTTGGCCGCGAAATCAGCATTGTTCGCGATATTGACCTTGATATCATCCCCCGCCCGAAGGGCGTAGTGCGGTACTGCGTCATCCGCACGCGCAGCAAAACCGGGGATCGCGAGACCGATGCCCGCAAACAGGAATAGTGCCATGAGCAGGCTCATGATTCGACTGCGACCGACGAAGCTCCGAGCGGCTATGGCAGACGATGCTCGTCCGTGCTGCATACCGTTCTCCTTAGTGACTTAATCCGCAGAAACTATTGTATCGGATCAAGAGTAACAGGCGTAACGCGCAAATGTTAAATCCCAACACACACCATGTGGTTAATGCACATACTCCCAGTGCGTCGCCGCAGGTGTGGGAGCTTTAGCGCACCAGTCCGTGCGAGCGGCGGACAATGCTGACCGTCACGATCGCTCCGAGAAGGGCAAGGAGACCGCCACCAGCGAGGATCCAGCCATTCAGGCGAGACTCCTGTTCGCGAACAGCCTGGTTCATGGCCTGCTGCTCCGAATGAGCCTTGGGGCCGATCTGCGAAGCAGACACGCTCTCCTGCTCCGTGGACGGGGAGGGGGATGGGGCGTCAGCGTTCGAACCAGCGCCACCGCTACCACTCGAAGAAGATCCGTTGCCGCCGGAGGAAAGCGCAGACGAGGCCGAGGCGGAGGGCGTCGGCGTCACCGACGAGCGCGAGGTATCCGACGCATCTGCTGAGGGGGTTGTGCGAGGGGACGGCGATGCAGCCACAGTCGAGGGGACACTGACTGCCGCATCGCTTGCCACATCGCGAGAAGCGTCATCGGTCAGGTCAAAATCGGGCTTCGCGGCATTATCAGCCGCGTTGTCCGCGGGAGACTCCGTCGGCCCGTCGGTCGCCACGTCAGAAGTTGCATGGCCATCAGGCTCCGTCGACGGCTCATCCGCAGGCTGATTCGACGGCTCATCAGTGGGCTCAACCGAAGCATCGTCGGTCGGAGTCAGCGAGCACGCATGCGCCTGCTCACCGGCCTCCACGACCATCACAGACACCTGCACGTAGGTGCCGGTCACGCCATCGCCAATCATGATCGAGTGCTCCGAGCCGACCGTCCAGGTCGACGGCAGCTCAATATCAGCGCTAAATTCGCCGGTCGTCGACACTTCTGCAACGCTCCACGCAGCCTTATTACGCTGAACAGACGTGGGAACCCAGGCGGGAAGGGCGACACCATCGGGTCGGACTTCCTGCCCATCGTCGAGCGTGACGATAACAAAACCGCGAGACGCCTCAGAGCTGGGACCCCAGCCAGCCCCCTCCACATGAAGCGGAGATCCGACTGGGACGACCGACGAAACGACGATGGATGCACCCTCATCAACAGCGGTGAGACACTGTCCGCCCACGCCGACAACTCCGTCAACACTGTATGCGGGCTGCGCAGCGACAAACACTCCACCAACGATGGAAGCAGACGCGGTCAGAGCCAGTAGAGGCATGCGCAGCCCCCTACCGTGCGATCGCATCCGTGTTGTCATCTGTGTCCTTCTCCATCTCGACGGGATGTCGTGCGCTCATTGGCTTCACCAGGCCCAGAATCAATATGTCAGTGTCCGAGTAACCACTAGCTATAAACACCATCCTATTGCCTGACGCCTATTCTACAATTGCGAACAACAAGCAAATTACCGGAACATGTAGTCAAAACACGTTTTTATCGGGAAATATCAGCCTTCTACCAACTTGTTGTGACTTATATTATCCAACAATCATAGGACTGCATGACCCACCGGTCAACATTTGAGATATTGGGGATCACAACACACGGGTCATCGAGTCGGAATCACCAGCGGCGATCCAGTCTCAGGGTCGTCAATGATCCTGCACGGCACACTGAAAACGCGTTCGACAAGGTCTGCCGTCACAACGTCGTGCGGCGCCCCCTGGGCCACGATCTCACCGTTCTTCATGAACACGAGGTGCGTCGCGTAGCGGAATGCCAGATGCAGGTCGTGCAACACGGCGACGACCGTCGTGCCTGCACGCTGCAGGCGCTCCGCCAGGCGCAACACCTCGAGTTGATGATTCAGATCCAGGTAGGTCGTTGGCTCATCCAACAGCAGAATCTCAGTAGACTGAGCCAGCGCCATCGCTATCCATACGCGCTGGCGCTGCCCACCAGAAAGCTCCCCAACGCGACGCCCCACCAGGTCAGCAACGCCAGCGTCCTTCATTGCACGCTCCACCGCCTCGTCGTCCTCAGCGCTCCACTGATGGAGCACCGACTGATAGGGATAGCGGCCGCGGGCAACCAAATCCTCGACAAACATGTCGCCCGGAGCAACCGACGACTGAGCAAGCAAACCCAGGCGACGCGCAAGAGCCTTCTGATCCAGGTCCGCAACGCTTCGTCCATCCAGCTCGACCGCACCGCGTCGCAGGCCGAGCACCCGGGCCAGCGAACGCAGGAGCGTCGACTTTCCGCAGGCGTTCGGGCCAACGATGACGGTCAGTTCGCCTGGCAGGACATCCAGAGAAAGTCCTTCGAGGATCGGGGCATTTTTTCGATAGCCGACAACAATGTCCCGAGCACTCAGCCCACGGCTCACAGCGGTCTCACTCACGATGTCACCTCACGAATCAACAACCAGAGAAGGTAGACGCCTCCAACAACACCCGTCACGACGCCAACGGGAAGCTCGGCCGGAGCGACGAGCCTCTGTGCGCACACGTCTGAGACCAGGACAAGAAGAGCACCGACGATGGCGGACGATGTAAATCCGACTCCTCCGCCGCCACACAGCCGGTGCGCGACATGAGGAGCGGCGAGAGCAACAAAAGCAACCGGCCCAGCCACCGATGTCGAGGATGCGACGAGTAGGATCGCGACGACGATAAGGAGTACACGGGTGCGGCGCACTCGCACGCCAAGCCCCGTCGCAACATCGTCACCCATCGCGAGGAGACCGAGGGGCACCGCGAAGACGGCGCACACCACAACGACAGCACCGATCACGATCAACAAAGGCATCAGACGCGTGAAAGTAACCCCGGAGAATGAGCCGGCACTCCAGAGCTGGGCACGCTGCGCTGCTTCCAGCGGAGCCTTGACGATGAGCAGCGAATTGACAGCACGCAACGCCGCCGAGCAGCCAATGCCGACGAGGACGACGCGAATACCCGTGACTCGCATACCACCCGCGCACGCGAGAATGACCGCACCCGAAACAAGCCCTCCGAGCAACGCACCCACCCCGGTGACCGCGGGGCTCGAACCCAGAATAATGATTGCCATCAGAGCGCCAGTTGCACAACCTGTCGACAGACCGACGATGTCAGGGCTACCGAGTGGGTTGCCCGAGACCGTCTGGAAGATACGCCCGGCGATTCCAAGCGCTGCGCCGACAGCAACCGCTGCGAGCATGCGCGGCAGGCGCACCGACTGAACAAAGTAGACACCCAGGAAATCGTCCCGGGGTCCGCCGTCTCCCAGAAGACGACGGAACGAGTCACCGGCACTCAGCCCGTAGTCCCCCAGAGTCATCGAATAAACGGCTAACGCGGCGAGGAGAATAAATCCGATGAGCACGACGGCGGCGCTGCGTCGGTGCGCGCGCACCGACAAACGGCGCAGCGAAACGGTCTTGTAGCGCGAGGGAGCTGGCGTCATGACATGCCCTTTCCGCGCGCCCCCAGGATGAAGAACGGAGCACCAATCAGAGCGACGATGACACCCACGGGGACCTCGGCCGGGGCGAGCACGAGGCGTGAGGCGACATCAGCACCGCACACCCAAGCAGCTCCGACCACGATAGACCAGAGGGCGATGGCCCCCTGCCGGGCTCCAACGATTCGTCGAACCATGAGCGGCACCGCGAGGCCGACGAACGTGAGGGGCCCGCCCAGAGCAGTCGCTCCCCCAGCTAGTGCCGTCACTGCGACAACCCCGAGCACGCGGATGAGTTGCACGCGCACTCCGAGGCTCACCGCGGCATCGTCGCCGAGCGCAAGGACGCCCAGTGCCGAGGTAATGAGAAGCGCAACCACGGCACCGCCGGCGATCACTGCACCCGCACTCACCACTGAGGCCATATCAACGCCTTCCAATGATCCCGATGCCCAGTATCGGAACTCATTGAAGGCGTACTGGTTCGCCGCGAGAACAGCCTGAGTGAGTGAGGCGAGAGCGGCCGAGACGGCAATGCCGGCCAGGGCGAGGCGCGATCGAGATCCTCCCCCGCTACCCGACATAGCGAAGACAAGACCGGCGGCCACGCCCGCACCAAGAAGCGAAGCGCCAAGCGTCGCCGCACGGGTGGCGACGCCACTCGCGGCCGTCACCGTCACAACAAGGAAGGCGGCACCGGCGTTGATGCCGAGGACGCCAGGATCGGCAAGAGGATTTCGTGTCATCGCCTGCATGATGGAACCTGCAAGCCCCAGCGCTCCGCCAATGACGAGCGCGGCGACGGTGCGCGGAACACGCAGTTGCGTGACCACCTGGGCGTCCTGGCTAGCTCCGCCGTTCACGAGCGCATCCCACACGACGTCGGGAGCAATCTGGCGCGAACCCAGGGCGAGGGACGCGAGGGTGACGGCGGCAAGCACCAGCGTCGGCACTGCGCAGGCAATGGCGACGCTGGTGATGCGACGAGTAGTCATGTCAGGTCATCGACCCGGTGTGTTCGGCCATCGACCTCAGGTGGCCGGAACGAACTGGGCCTCAATGCTCGAGATGATGCCGTCCATGAGGAGGTAACCACCGGTGGAGGTCCACAGGGAGCCGTCGACGGGAATGACGTGGTTCGCCTGGACGGCGCCGAGGGAGTCGAAGCCGACGGTGGTCTTCGCCTCTTCGAGGGCTGCAGCCGATGCCTCGACGCCTGTGTTACCACCGGCGGAGGGGTTGTTCACCGAGGCCTTGCCCAGTGTACCGAAGAAGATCCAGTCGGCGTCAATCTGATCGATGTTTTCCAGCGAGACGGGTTCGGAGTGGCCCTCGCCGTTACGGTCCTGGTTTGCGGGACGCTTCATGCCGAGCGCGGTGAGAGCCTGGCCGGCGGGCAGCTCCTTGAGGATGAGGCCAGCGCTATCGCCCTGCCAACGCACGACCGAGTAGGTCTGATCGAGGTAGCCGGCATCCTTCAGGCGGGCGCTGACGGAGGCAACGTGCTGGTCGAATTCCGCGAGCTTGGCCTCAGCCTGGTCGGCAACGCCGAGCGCGTCGGCCGTCAGGGTGAAGGTCTCGCGCCAGTCGCCGCCCTTTTGCGTGGTGAAGAAGACGGGGGCGATCTGACTCAGTGCATTGAGCGTCTCGGTGTCATTGTTCTTCACAGAGGTGCCATCAACAAGGATAAGGTCCGGGTGCGCCGCACCGATAGCTTCGAGGTTGGGGGTGCCGATCGAACCCAGGATCGGGATGTCGCCCGCGCGATCGACGAGGTAGTTAGCAACGGTCTGCTGGCCGCGGCCCGAGACGACACCGATTGGAGTCACGCCCAGGGCGAGCGCATTGTCGGTCGTCGGCTCAGAAAGCGTGACAACACGGCTGGGGTGCGACGGCAGGGTAACCTCCTGGCCGGACGCGTCGGTGACGGTGCGCGTCGCGGAGGTCTCGGACGTCGCGGAAGCCTCGGGGGACGAGGCCGGGGCGGGCTGGTTGGACGAGCATGCTCCCAGAGCAAGAACGGTCAGAGCGACGCCGACAATGGCGCGAACTCGGGTCGACAGATGCACAGGTGTCTCAATTCAGTCGATCTTGTTAGGTACATAGGTAAGCCTAACCTATAGATGAGCTAGTGACTCACTCTGTCTCGCTGCTGGTCAGCATGTGAGAGCATCCCATTCATCAAGGGCGCGGACAAGGCCTTCGCGCCACCATGCCACGTCATGCCCACTGCAATAATGGTCGAGCTCCACGGCTGCGCCCTGGCTCCGCAGGAGCTCGACACAGTCGTCCACAACCGGACGCATCGTCTCTTCCAGCGTGCCCACCTGAAGTCGCAGCCGCATATCCCGGCACGGCCTCACCGACCCTGCACGCAGGTCACCCATCAGTGTTCCTTCACCAATGCCTCGTCGCGCGCCTCCCCACCACAGTGACGGGGATTGAGCGACAATCACGTCGACAGGCACATCCAATCGCAGAGCGACCTCAAGTGCCGCAAGGCCACCGTAGGATTGGCCGGCGACCATTACGGGCGCCGCACACGCCTCATCACACACTGCCTGCAGCAGAGCACCGACGCGATCCGCATCGGTCAACTCCGCCTCGCGCTCGTCCAGATCTCCCGCGTCGATTGTCACGACGCGCAGGCCGGGATAGCGCCGAGGCAACCAGCCAACGCCGTTACCCCGCCAGATCTCGCCATCGAAGAGGATCAGCGTGCACGTCGGATCCGCCTCGCCGTCATACATCACGATCCGGCGCTGCCGTGTTTGCCCCAGCCGGGCATCGATACGCGCGCCAATCTCATGTTCTCGCGGCGCACGCATCCAAGGCGCTGACAGGTCCTCCGACGGCCACACCACCCGCGCATCGGGGCCAACGAAGAGTGAAGCAGGAGCGCCTCGCCCATTCACGACTCTCCGGGGATTCGATTCATCAGGACGTGCCTCCTCAAGGAAGCGAATCCACTCCCCCATGTCCGTACGCACCCCGGGTTCAAGACCCCATGGCCCGACGATCCCCATTTGATAGCTGAGAATCACATCGGCGGGAAGCGCGCACACGAGCGCCCGAGCGTCCGAGTGTCCCGGCCCTATCGACATGCAAAAGTCGTCGAGGTGCTCGCGCGCCCGATCCGTAATCGTGTTGAGGATGACGTAGCAATCAGCCGCAGCCTGGGCGCCCCACTGGAAGGTCACGCGAACGGCGTCGACCCCATTGACGACAAGCCGAGGCCCGACGATTGGAAGCCCGTCGGCGTAACGATAGACGCCGTCCGACGCCTCCCAGCGCAGCCGGCAAAAACCGGTGCGCGAAAAAGCCGTCTGCTCGAATGCCACGCGATCAGTCGAAGAGCGAAATATCGCCCGCACCGACGCGGGCGACGACAGCGTCCCCACCAGCAAAGTCAATGACCGTGGTCGGCTCGGCGACGCCCACGGGCCCCACAACCACCAGATCAACCTGGTGACCGATGCGATCATCCACGTCAAAACCGTCGGTCAGCGGCTCTTCCTCGCCCGGCATGATGAGCGTCGAACAGGCCAGGGGCTCACCCAGCGCCTCGACGATCGCCTGCGTAATGACATGATCGGGGATGCGCACACCCACCGTGTGCTTCTTCTTGTTCAGCATGATGCGCGGGACCTCCTTGGTCCCCCGCAGGATGAACGTGTAGGGTCCGGGGGTGAGCGCCTTCATGGTGCGGAACTCGTGATTATCGATAATCACGAGCTCGCCCAGCTGCGCAAACGAGTGACACAGCAACGAGAAGTTGTGCTTGTCATCGAGCTTACGGATGGCACGGATTGTGTCCATACCCGCCTTGTTGCCCGCCTTCGTGGCGATCGCGTAGCCGGAGTCGGTAGGCAGCGCGATCGTGCCGCCGCGTTCCAGCAGGTCAACGACCGTATTGACCAAACGTGCCTGCGGATTCTCAGGGTGCATCTCGACGTACGACATGTACCCATTGTGCACGAAACCCCCACCAGTCGGTAACCGATGGGGGTTCCGTGGACAAAGTCACGGACGGGAGATCACTTGTCCGATTCTTCGGATGCTTCCTCGCCGCGCTTCTTCGGCTTCGCGTCGACGCCGGCTTCCTTACGCTGCGCAGGCGTAATCGGGGCCGGGGCCTCGGTCAGCGGGTCGAAACCGCCGCCGGACTTCGGGAAGGCGATGACGTCGCGGATCGAGTCGGACTTCGTCAGCAGGGAGACGATGCGGTCCCAGCCGAAAGCGACACCACCGTGCGGCGGGGCGCCGTACTTGAAGGCGTCGAGCAGGAAGCCGAACTGCGTCTGGGCTTCCTCCTCGCCAATGCCCATCACGTTGAACACGCGGTTCTGGATGTCGCGGCGGTGGATACGGATGGAGCCGCCGCCGATCTCGTTGCCGTTGCAGACGATGTCGTAGGCGTAGGCCAGCGCATTACCCGGATCCTTGTCGAAGGAGTCGACCCACTCGGGCTTGGGCGAGGTGAACGCATGGTGGACAGCCGTCCAGGCGCTGTGGCCCAGTGCCACGTCGCCCTCGGCCTCGGCATCACCGGTGGGCTTGAAGAGCGGCGCGTCGACAACCCAGGTGAACGCCCAGGCGTCGGGGTCAATGAGGTTGCAGCGCTTGCCAATCTTGAGGCGAGCAGCGCCAAGCAGCTCACGCGACGGGGTCGGCTTGCCAGCGGCGAAGAAGATGCAGTCACCGGGGTTGGCGCCGGTGGCGGCAGCCAGGCCCTCACGCTCGGCCTCGGTAATATTCTTCGCGACGGGGCCGCCCAGCGTGCCGTCCTCGGCGATCGTGACGTAGGCCAGGCCCTTGGCGCCGCGCGCCTTGGCCCATTCCTGCCACTTGTCGAAGGTGCGGCGCGGCTGCGAGCCGCCGCCGGGCATGACGACGGCGCCCACGTAGGGGGCCTGGAACACGCGGAAAGGGGTGTCCTTGAAGTAGTCGGTCAGCTCGGTCAGCTCCAGGCCGAAGCGCAGGTCGGGCTTGTCGGACCCGTAGCGCTCCATCGCGTCCTTGTAGGTCATGCGGGGGATCGGCGTGGCCAGGTCGTACCCGATCAGCGCCCACACGTTCCTCAGGACGTCCTCGGCGACGGCGATGACGTCGTCCTGGTCGACGAAGCTCATCTCGATGTCGAGCTGGGTGAACTCGGGCTGGCGGTCGGCGCGGAAGTCCTCGTCGCGGTAGCAGCGGGCGATCTGGTAGTAGCGCTCCATGCCGGCGACCATGAGCAGCTGCTTGAACAGCTGGGGGCTCTGCGGCAGGGCGTACCAGGACCCGGGCACCAGGCGGGCGGGCACGAGGAAGTCGCGCGCGCCCTCGGGGGTGGAGCGGGTCAGGGTGGGGGTCTCGATCTCCACGAAGTCATGGGAGTCCAGGACCTTGCGGGCGGCCTGGTTGACCTTGGCGCGCAGGCGGATGGCGTGCTGCATGGTACTGCGTCGCAGGTCGAGGTAGCGGTAGCGCAGCCGCGCCTCTTCACCGACCTGCCCGGAGTCCTCGGCGTGGTCGGAGACCTGGAAGGGCAGTGGGGCTGAGGTGTTGAGGATCTCGACGTCGGAGACAACGACCTCGATCTCGCCGGTGGGCAGGTTCGGGTTGGCGTTGCCCTCGGGACGGGCGCTCACCTCACCGGTGACAGCCAGGACGTACTCGGCGCGAAGGTCGTGGGCGACCTCCTCACGAATGACGACCTGGGCGATGCCCGAGGCGTCCCGCAGGTCGATGAAGGCCACGCCTCCGTGGTCACGCCGCCGGTCCACCCATCCGGTGAGGGTGACGATCTGGCCGATGTCTGAGGCGCGCAGGGAGCCTGCGGTGCGGGTTCGCAGCACGGTGCTGGATTCCTTCCGTGTGGGGCACTGAGCCGGTGCCCGTCGGGGCGCACCGCGAGACGGGCGGGCGCCGTCTTCGATCCTATGCCGGGTGCGCTCTCCGCTCGTCGAGGCTTCTGCCAAGGTGACCAGACCAACATGCCCAAGGCGCGCGCCTACGGAGGAAGCGCCGATTCCCCCGCCGCAAGCCTGCGGTGGCTGACCACGATGATAGTGGCGAGCAGGACCAGCAGAAGCGTCAGCAGGAAGAGCGAGGCACCGAATAAGGGAAAAGCGGGTGTCTCGACCTCAACGGCAGGCGGCTGAGCGCCTCCTCCATCCGGCCTGATATCGATCTGGGTCGTGCTGGGGCTGGTGGAGGCGGTGGGAGACGCCGACTCCGGCTCCGCGGCAGTCGGGGAGGCGATGACGGGCGGAGGAGAAGAAGCGGCCTGTGTCGGAGATTCCGTCGGCGCATCCGTCGGTGAAGGCTTGTCGGAGCCGCCGATAATCGTCACGTCACCGACAGTGAAATAAGGGCTTTTGTTCGTGTAGTCCATGGTCCGGACTTCACTGGTTGGAATGTCTCGACCGGCGGACACGCCGAATCGAAGCCAATGGGAGCCCTTGGCGAGGTAGATGGGCAGCTCCACGGCTCCAGAGGTGATGCCGTGCTCATCGACAGTGGCGGTACCAATGACGCCCTGCCCTGGGCCCTGAGAACCAAGTGTGTCATCGTCAACCGAGATCTGAATGGTGGCTCCAGGAGGAAATCCGGACAACGTGTAGGTCAGGGTTCCTCCGACCGCGACCGTCGAGGGGCTGATGGTCGACGCCGTGCCCGTGGTCGATTCGCCGGCCTCCGCCGCGGATGCCGGCGGCCGTGCCGTATCGAGCGCCAGTACAGAGACCGCTATCGCTGTTATGACCGTGGCGATCACCAGTACGGCCCCGCGTCTTAGAAGCCTGCGGAATCGCGAAAGGCTTAAGGCCTCCCTGAGGAGAGGCCTGTCCACCGGTCGGGGCTGTATACGCGTCCTGCTCACTGACTCGTCATCGGATCGTCATCGAGTCATCACTACCTTGCGCACTCTCATCGCTTAAGACCGATCAGCGCCGGACGCGCAAGAATCAGAAGGGAGCCGGCACCCACAAGAAGGAGACCGCCTGCGGATGCGAGCATCCAATCGTGTCGCTCCGGGGCCGGCGAGTCATGAACCGTCGTTGTCTCGACCGTCATTTGAGCGGGTTCGGAGGTATTCGCAGCGGCAGTGGTGATCTCCAACTGCGCCCAACCGAGCAAGCGGGACTCCCTGTCGCCGACAGCGAGTTGATAGGAGCCCTCGCCGAGATTGGAGACATCGATCGACACGGAGTTGTCGGCATCGACCTGCGTCCAGCCCGGAGTAGATTCTTCGGGGAAGAGGAAGATCGCGACCCAGTCGTCCTTCTTGGCCTTGTCCGATGGAAGGATCAGCGACACCACATTGCCGCGCCGGGTTCCTGACAACGAGCCGGCATTGGACGCGTCGAGCTCACTCGCATCTTTAACTGGTACGGCGGGCTCCATCGACGGCCGTCCCCGCCCCGCTTCCCCATCCGGCTCAGGCACGATGTCAGGATCTGGAGCGGGCGGCTCAGGAGCAGGAGCTTCAGTCGGGTCGGCTGGGGTGGCCGGGTCGGCCGGGTCGGCCGGATCTTCGCCAGGTCCGGGCGGCGGAACCTCGTCGTCGCCCGGCTTGTACTCTCTAGGTCGAGGAGTCGCGGTGGGACTCGTACCGGGTGTCGGCGGTGTCGGCTCCGAACTCGGCTCCTCTGGAGAACCGCTCGGATCGGGCTCGGGCGACGTGGCCGACGGGGACGGCACAGTGACAGGCCCTGTTGCCGTGGATCCGGTGGACCCCGTGGATCCAGTGGACCCTGCAGATTCTGAGGATTCTGGAGATTCTGTGGGGGCGGCGGAGTCAGCAGACCCTATGGGCTCAGCAGGCCCAGTGGGCTGAGGATCATGGGGCGGCTCCGCCGCGCTGGGCTCTGAGCTCGGGCTCGCAGCCGCCTCCGAGGACGACTCCGAAGCGGAGCTACCAGCCGAACCAGCAGACCCAGCCGACTCCGCAGACCCGGCGATCTGGAACTGAGTGGTACCGACGTACAATCGGGAGTCGATAGTAGCGGACAGGTAGTAGTCGCCGGGGCCTTGGCCCGAAAGACCGTAAAGGTCAGCGAGTTTGACTGACACGTCGAACACGCCATCGACGAATGTGGCGGGAACCAGAATCTCCTCGCGGGAGGCGTAACCACCTACAGCCACAAGACGCACACGGAGAGTCTGCTCTCCTTGAACGAGTTGGCCATCGAGACACCAGGCGCTGCCGGTGAGACGGACTGACGCGGCCGGGTCGTAGGCTCTCTCGCCCCCGCTCTCCGTTCCGTCTCCGGCCGCAATGCGCGCGCCGCCCTCCTCGCATGCACCTGTCCCGGCGTTCGGTGCCGGGAGAGCGGAAGACTCCGCCACGGGCACGGCGACGTCCCCGGCCATACCGCCCGAGAGGCCGCGAGAACCGCTGTCGCCTGCAGCCGTGAGAGTCGTATGCAAGCTCTCGAAGGATGCACCGCCGCCGGCGCCCTCGACCGTTGCGGCCCCTCCCATGCCGGGGCTCGTCGTCAGTGCTGCCCCCACCACCACGGGCAGGACGAATGCGGTACGCGCAGAGGACCTGACTCTGCGGCGCAACGTGGTGTAGCGCTGTGAGCGTGTCATGCGGTGACTCTCGTCGGTAGGCTCCATATACAAGTCGTGTCGCGAGAGCTCAGGGGCCGCTGCGGCGGTGGGAATTCCGGCGCTGCCGGACACGAGCATCGTGACCGACCAGTAACCGGCGAGGGAGATCGTATCGTCACCAAAGGCGACGTTGAAGCCGGCAGAAGCCGCGGGCGGAGCGATCACCCGGCCCAAGGCCTCGCATCGGGGCGCGCAGTGCGTCGCACAGCGCCTCAGCTCTGGCTCAGAATCCAGTCATTGCAACGTTTTCTCCCTTCTCTCATGAAGCTGCAGGATCGTCTCCGAGCCGGAATCCGCCAAGGTCTCATCTCGATAACAACTGTGTGGCGAGGGCATGGCAAGGCTCTGACCGTGGCTCCGGCTGCGGACTCACGCGAGTTCCGATCAGTAGCGATGCTCAGACAATCATGTTCCGAAACGAGACCGGGCTCATGTGTGATGTACGGCGTCACGCGAGTAGATGCTCCCGTTCGACCAAGACCGGCCCTAGGCTTGAACCAGGAGCGATCCGCATTGTGAACCCCGTTCGGGGCCGATCAGGACGTCCGCGCATGCGGGCTCGGTCGGTGTTCGACCCGTGAGTCTGTGCGTCAAGCCCATCAGCCATTGCCATCTTCTGCTGGAACTTCCACTGGAACAGGCCGTGGCTCGGGCGAGTGTGGTGGGTGCGATGCGGCAAGAGCGGAGAGCGAGCCGCCCTCCCCCACACTCCGCAACAGGCCTCACGCAGGCCGGATACATGGGAAGAACTTCATGACTGACACCAACACTGGCCCTTCTGCGTCCTTCGACGGGGCGGACGGTCCGCTCGGCCTCGACGATCTTTTCAGCGCCGAGCTCACAGCCTCATCCGAGAAGATCGCTGCGCCTCATACGGCTCATGCAGCCCACGCAACCGAAGCGCCGTCGCCCTCCTCCCCTGACTCCTTCGCGACCCCCGCCTCCTCCGACTCCCCGGAGGATCCCGAGGACGTCGAGCACGACAACGAGGACGACGACATCGACCTGGCCCTGCCCGAGACCGACCCCGAGGACGATGGGGACGACGACTCCGACGACGGCGATCAGGACACCGATGAGGACGAGGTCGATGGTCACGCCCCCTTCATCGACGTCGACGAGGACGACGAGGAGGATGGCGACCAGCCGGTCGCCAAAGCGCCGGAGGAGATCACCTTCGCCGACCTGGGCTTGCCGGCCGACCTGCTCAAAGCCGTGACGGATATGGGCTACCAGAACCCCACCGACATCCAGCGCGAGGCCATTCCGGTACTGCTGTCCGGCCGCGACGTCGTCGGCGTGGCCCAGACCGGCACGGGCAAGACCGCCGCCTTCGGCCTGCCCCTGCTGGACGCCGTTGAGGCACGTGAGCCCGTCGTTCAGGCCCTGGTCCTGGCCCCCACTCGAGAGCTGGCTCTTCAGAGCGCAGACGCCATTATTGATATGGCGCGGCGCTCGCGCGGACTGGACGTCGTCGCCGTATACGGCGGCGCTCCCTACGGCCCGCAGATCGGCGCTCTCAAGGACGGCGCCCAGGTGGTTGTCGGAACCCCGGGACGCATCATCGACCTCATCGACAAGGGCGCCCTGGTCCTGGACGACGTGAGGTACTTCGTCCTCGACGAGGCCGACGAGATGCTCCGCATGGGATTCGCCGAGGACGTCGAGACGATCGCCGCCTCTCTGCCCGAACAACGACGCACCTCTCTGTTCTCCGCAACCATGCCGCCGGCCATTCAGGCCGTGGCCCGCCAGCACCTGGTCGACCCCATCCGGATCGAGGTCTCCCCTCAGGCCTCCACCGTCGACACGGTCCATCAGACCTACGCAGTCGTGCCCTTCCGCCATAAGATCGGCGCCGTCTCCCGCGTCCTGGCGGTCACCGAGGCGCAAGCCGCCATCGTGTTCGTGCGCACCAAGTCCACCGCGGAGGATGTCGCCATCGAACTGGCGGGCCGCGGGATCCAGGCGGCCGCCATCTCCGGCGACGTGCCCCAGCGGGAGCGCGAGCGTCTGGTCGAGCGCCTGCGCATGGGCACTCTGGACGTGCTCGTGGCCACCGACGTCGCCGCCCGCGGTCTGGACGTGGACCGCATCGGACTAGTGGTCAACTTCGACGTGCCCCGCGAGGCCGAAGCCTATGTGCACCGCATCGGCCGCACCGGCCGTGCAGGCCGACACGGTGAGGCCGTGACGTTCCTGACCCCCAAGGAGAAGCGCAAACTCCGCCAGATCGAGCGCCTGACGGGCACGAAGCTGGAGGAGATCACCCTGCCCTCCCCCGCCGACGTCTCCTCTCACCGGGCCCGCAAACTTCTGGATAAGGCCGCTTTGCGACATGGCCGCGGGCGCCTGTCCATGTACCGGGAGCTGGTGGAGGCCGGAGCCGAGGAGCTGGGCATCGACCTGGACGACCTCCTGCCCGCCATCGAGGCCGCCATCCTCGGTGCCTACGCCAAGGTGCCCGGGGCCATCCGCGGCGCCCGCGTGGAGATTGACCGCCGCACCGGTCACATGACGGTCCTGGCGCCGGAGGTCGACGAGGAGGACCGGCCCACCGGCGAGTACTTCGACGACACCCCCGACGACTTCGGGCGCATTGCCCAGTCCACCGCCCGCTCCGTCATCGTCCAGCGCATCCAGGACCGGCGCGACTTCAAGGTCCTGGGGGCCTTCAAGGACAAGGCCGGCGAGCTCATCTATGGGACCGTGGAGCAGGGGCGGGACCCGAGCAACGTCTATGTGCGGCTCGACGAGGAGCACGAGGGCGTCATGCCCCCGGACGAGCAGGTCCCCGGCGAGCGCTACCGCCACGGCGACCGCATCCGCGTCTACGTCACCGAGGTCTTCCGCGGGGCCAAGGGCGCCCAGATCAACCTCTCGCGCACCCACCCCGGCCTGGTGCGCAAGCTCTTCGAGCGCGAGGTCCCCGAGCTCTCCTCCGGCGACGTCGAGATCGTCGCCATCGCCCGCGAAGCGGGGCACCGCACGAAGATGGCGGTGCGTTCGCGCCAGCGCGGCGTCAATGCCAAGGGCG
>ERZ773014.1019-NODE-1019-length-18326-cov-22.788353_pt1 | contig 18326 bp, 9 predicted proteins | sample MGYA00580841_ERZ773014 | MGnify/ENA primary metagenome ERZ773014 (study PRJEB29015, sample SAMEA2737989) | human oral metagenome | biome: human oral; feature: human-associated habitat; material: dental | place: China | collected 2067 ...
GTTGTGTACTTTCAGGGTCTTGCGGTATAAAATGTTTCAGCATCGCAGCATTTATTTCTCGCTCTCTGCTTAATACCGACATCTGCTCGGTTATGTTCTTCAGTTGCCTTACATTACCCGGCCATTTATATCTCAACATCATCTCTTTGGCATCTTCAGTCAACGTTATTTTGGGCAATTTGTAGGTTTCGGCCATCTGCATGGCAAAAAATCTGAACAGCAAAATAATATCGTTGCCTCTGTCGCGTAAGGGTGGTATCTGAACAGGAATGGTGTTAAGACGATAAAATAAGTCTTCGCGAAACCGTCCTTCACTGATAGCTTTGCGCATATTAACATTGGTGGCTGCCACAATTCGCACGTTGGTCTTCATTACACGCTGACCTCCTACGCGGATGTATTCACCTGTTTCCAATACCCGAAGTAGACGTGCCTGTGTGGCCATTGGCAGCTCTCCCACTTCATCGAGAAAGATAGTACCGTTGTTAGCAACGCCAAAATAGCCCTCACTTTCACCAATGGCACCGGTAAACGATCCCTTTTCATGACCAAAAAGTTCGCTGTCTATGGTTCCTTCGGGTATCGAACCACAGTTAATGGCAAAATATTTTTCACGCCTGCGCGGAGAATTATCGTGTATTACGCGCGGAATGATTTCTTTTCCAACCCCACTTTCGCCTATGATAAGTACCGAAAGATCTGTCGGTGCAACTTGCAAGGCAACGTCTAACGCACGATTTAACGCATCACAGTTACCCACAATGTTATACCGTTGTTTTACTTTTTGAAGTTCTATCGTATTCATAGGTACCGCAAAATTACACAATAAATTCGGATATTCCACTGAACAGTAGCGATTTTTAGCGTTTTTTACGCGCAGGTTTCCCCCTTTCATTACAAGTAAAAGGTCTACAATACTCTAGGATTAAAATCTTACCAGATAATAATATTGGAGACTATATGGATATGATAGGAAGCTAGAAATAACTAATCAGATTAGTGTCGGTATTTTTCGTTATAATCATAACCCGTTTGGGCATTGTCTGGGTCTTCGAGTCTCTGCCATTGGATAGGCGGGTTCGAAGGTGTAACCGGTGTGGTGTTCCGCTCGGGGAGCTGCACCCAACCTTCGGGTACCGGGTGGTCACCCAAATCGGTGATGATGCTGTTATAACCCACACCCGTATTATCGGGATCAGCTGTCGCACCTTTCATCGTTGGTACACCGGGAGGTGTGCCTAAGGACTTGTAATACTCCTCGCGCTGTTTCTCTATCTGCATCATGCGGGCGGCATAGTCTTTCTGCCCTGCCGTAACGTTGTTGCTGCTGATGCCGTAGACATTGCTAAACTTGCCTGTTCCCAGTTTGGAGGCAATTCGTTTGTCGCCGATGAAGTAATGCTTGGTAAAGCGGTTCTTCGTCACGGTGATAATCGGGGCAGGATAGATGGTGTAATCTTCCGTTTCGTGGAACGTGATTCCCTGCGGCGCACCATTTACGTATACGCCTTCGAGGTCGCCGTGGCTCTTGACGATGCGCTCGCCGGCGGCATTATAGGTGTATCGGCTGGTCTTACCATTGTCCGACAAAACCATCAGGCGGTTGTCCTCGTCCCAATACATTCTCCGCTCGGTGTTCAGGCTGTCGTTCTCCACCAGCGTGGGATTGCCGTTGGCATCGTAAGTGTAATGCTCATGCCCAATCTGCGTGGGAGCCGTGGGGTGGTTGCTGTCCTCGTACTTATAGGTGAAGTCGTAAGACTGCGCCGTCTTTGTGGATTCCACCTCCTGCACCTTGGTGAGCGGTTCGCTCATCCGTCCGAAGGTCATCGTCATCTCATACTTCGCACCCTTCGCCTCACCGTTGGCCTTTATCAGGCGGTTAAGGTCGTCGTAGGCATAAGTGTGGTTGAAAGCACCGCCAAGTTTCGCTTTGCTGTTATTGCTATTGTTGTTATTACTATTGTTGTTATTACTATTGGCCTGTGTCGGGTCTACAGCATTGGCAATGCCTAAGATATTATCCACAGCATCGTATTGGTACTTGTTGGTCATAATCGCCGTACCTGCTGCCGTGAGATTCATTTCTTGTAAGCGTTCGCGTTGTTTGTCGTAGGTGTAGGTTGTTTCCGTTCCATTACCGAGCTTGGTATAGACTGTGTGTCCATCCTTGTCATAGCCCACCTTTTCTACGATGGTTTCTTCCTTTCCTTGTTTGTTGGACTTGACACTCGCGATTTGCCCTGCCGCATTGTAATGATAGGTAACCACCTCCCCGTCGGGATAGGTCATCGTGCGTACGCGGTTCCAGCTGTCGTACGTGGCGCCGTAGACATAGGTGCGCACGTCGGCGGTGCTCACCATCACCGAGCGCACCGTCTTCACCACTTCGCCCTGGTTGCCGTAATAATACGCCTCGCCGCCCGATGCGTCTTCCACGAGCACCAGCCTGCCTGCACGGTTGTACTTCTCGCCCGGTTTGCCATAGGTGTAGGTAACGCGGTTGAAGAGGTTCTTGGGATAGAGCACTTCGCTCAACCGTTCGTAGTCGTAGGTGTAAGTGACGGGTGCCTTGTCCGAAATCCGCTTTTTGAGTTCCGCCGTGAGCTTGGTCAGGAGGTTGCCTGCCGCATCGTAGGTACAGGTCACTTCGCCCGCATCGGGATGGTTCACGCGCAGCTTGCGCCCCAAGAGGTCGTACCCGTAGGTCGTGGCCTTGCCGTTGGGGTGATGCACGGCGGTTACCTGTCCCACGGCATCGTAGTCGTACTTCACGGTGATGTTGTCGCCCGAGGCATGCTGAACTGTCTCGCGGTTGCGCCCTTTCTCGTCGGCATAGCTCTTGGCATGGCGACCGAGCGCATCCGTCACCCTTGTTTCGAGCATCGGCTCGCCGTCATGCGAGACGATGCCGTAGGCCGTCGTGGTCATAGCTCCGTCGGGCAGCGTAACCTTCGTCGTGCGGTCGTAGGCGTCGTATTCGGTGGTTGCCTGCGGGTCGCCCACACCTTTATTATATAGGCCGATGCTGCCGTAGCTCTCCGTGGTGGGATAGAACGCCTTTACGGTGCGCCCGAAGGCATCGACAACGGCGCGCCCGCTGACGATGGACACCTTTTGGTTGCTGCCGCCCGTCCATACCACGCCCGTCTGCTTGGTCTGCACGGCGCGCATCAGGCTGTCGGCAAAGGTGTAGGTCTCGATGTCGCCCTCGGGTGCGTAATGCACCGTGCGGGCATAACGACCGGCAGGGTGATATTCGAACTTAATGGTATAGGGCTTGCCTGCGGCAATCTCTTTCGGGCCGACAATCGTGCTCGGGCGTCCCATGTCGTCGTAGGCATAGCGCATCTTGTTGCCGTTAAGGTCGGAAGTCTCCACGGGCACCGCCCACTTGTAGTCGTAGGCGGTGGAAGAGGTGTAGCCGTAGGCGTCTTTTACGTTTGTGACGAGCGCATGGAACACGTCGTCGTAAGTGTAGTCGTAGCGCATGCGCTGCCCCTTGTGGTTCTCGGGCTTGGTGAGGCTCGTCAGGTTGCCGTAGGCATCGTAGGCCATGTCGTAGACCGACGGCTTTGCACCGTTGTGCATCGTGATGCGGGTGATGTCGCCATGCCCGTTGATTTGCGTGGAGCGTTCGCGGTAAACCTTTCCTCCCCTGTCCTTTACGGCGATGTGCTTGGGCACGGAGACGATGTACTTCGCCTGCAAGTCGTGGTAGGCAATGTCGGCATCCAGCTCGTAGTTCGTTGCCGTTTCCTTGTAAGAGGCGAGGTTGCCGTAAGCGTCATAAGTGTTGTGCACGGTGGTGCTCATGCTGCCCTGTCCTGCGTTGTCGTAAATGGTCTGCCTTACGGAGGCAAGTGCGGGGAAGAATACCGTCGTGTCTGCCTGTTGTTTTAGTTCGTAGGTGTTCTGCGTGCCTTGCAGCCTGTTGCCTGCTGCATCGTAGAGCGTCTCGGCAGTGACGAGGTCGTGCATGTACAGGTTGCGGTTGTGTCCGTATTCCGCCACCTGCTTGCGGTAAACGGCATTGCCGTTCTGCGTGTCTATCTGCTTGGTAATGACCTTCTCAAAACCGTAGAAGTCGCGTTCGCGGCGGTCGCGGTAGCCGCCTTCGTATTCAAACTCGTTGCGCATCCTGGTGGCCCCGTTCTCGGCATAGCCGCCCGTGGTCTCCACGGATGCCATCACCCAGCGTCGCCCAGGCATGTCGTAGCTCGGTTCGGTCTGCTTGTATCCTACGGCAACGTGTCCGCCGAAAGGCAGGGTCACACCCTTGAGAAGGTTGGTGCGTCCCGTGAGGTTGCGACGCACCCCCATGCTGTTTTCGCTGTCGCTGTAAACGAGATCGGGCAGTCCGTCGCCGTCTATGTCCATCAAGGCCGCAGTCGTGCGGTTGATGCTTTCGCTATGCGAACCCTGTATGCTCGGCGTGATGTTGATGACAAAGCCGAACGGAAGGGGGATGCGTATCGTATAGGCGGTGCTGGCGTATATGGCCACGGAAGAGCCCATGTTGCCGGAAAGCTCCGATTTCTTCTGCAACCCTTCAGGTGCGGCAAAGCTGCTGCCCGTATTCAGCGTGACTTTCAAGTCGCCCTTGCTGTCCTGTTCCACAAAGTCGGGCAGCCCGTCGCCGTTCACGTCATGGAATGCGCCCTTGCCGGAAGTGAGGCTTCCCGTATCGTTCTGCCCTGCCGAGATGTTGAACAGGCCGAGAATGGGGATGCATACGCCCAGCCCGTCACCGTAGTTGTTGTTCGAACTGTGTTCGACGGCATTGATACCTGAGGGCATGGCCTCGGTGAAAGTATATCCCAGATTATAACGTACCTGCCCCTTGGATACCATGTCGGGCAGTCCGTCGCCGTTAAGGTCCCCCCAGTCGCGTACGGATTCCGACGTCCCGCTTGAGAAATTGCCGCTGGCGCTGCAAGCCCCTTCCGAGACGTTGCCGCTAAAGCTTGCCCCCTCGGCATTCTTACCCAGCCGCCCGGTCTGTTGCAGGCTGGCCACGCTCTTGGCGAAAGAGGCTTTCGCCTTTTGCAGCTTATCTTGGAAGTTGGAAAGCTTATAACTGTCGGGATTCATGCTGAGTCCGGCATCCCCGCCTGTGTTTTCCGATTCTCCATAAGACATTGAGGCTTCCACGTCATAGTCTTGCCCGTCACCGAGGGTGCCAATCTGACGGGTAAGCTGTACCTTAATCTTACCATTGTCTTCACGCACCCAGTCGGGATAACTGTCACCGTTCAAATCCATTGCGGACACCGTGGTATAAGACTCTTGCTTGGTGTTGCTCTTATTTACTCCGAGACTGACGCCCATCGAAAATCCCAAGGAGAAGGTCTTGCCCTTGCTTGTCGACTCCGTCATTTGTACAGGTGCAGAAAGCCCTTCCCCGTTAAGGTTGTAGTTGATGGAGTCAACGACGATTTCATCTTCACCCAATCGCGATGCACGCATCATTGCGACTTTTATATACACACTGTCTGTGGCACTGACATACTTTCCTGTTGTGGGACTATATGCCATCGTGAAGAATTTCTGCTTGTTGATGTCGAGCGTGTTCTTCTCAACGGCCCCTTCATCGATTTCCCCATCCTTGATGTAGTCGTTATGGTCAGAGGCCCTCATCTCATCGGTCCTGATGGGTTCTCCTTTCGCATTACCATTCCATGCAAACTGTCCCCAACCTTTGTAGAGCGGGCCATGATCAAAACGGTTGAAACTGGAGAACACGGATGCCGGAATGGAATCCACGCGTACCAGCCTGCGCCCTGTCTCATGCTTCTCCCCGTCCGCACCCACGGTATAAAGAATGGAGTCACGAAGGACAAGTAGCCGTGCGATGGGGGCATTATCCAGTTCATTGAGGACGGAAAAACTCACTTGCATTCTCTTTGCTGAAAGATGCGGGATAAGGGAGACGCCGTTCACGGCCGTACTGTCTCCTTGCAGGCGATTGTTTCCCGCCATCGTGTAATCCTTGCGGTAAAGCAGCGAACCCGTTTCGTCTTTCAGCGTGAAATGAACGGTGGCGGGTGCTGTGTCCTTACCCGAAGAACGGCTTACCCGCAACTCGGGCACCAAAACCAACCTGTCACCCCAAGTGGAATCGCTTGCAACGACATGTACAAGCGTATCCTTTGCAGCTACAATGTTTTTATTGAACATCAGGCGTTGCGGAGCAAGCGCGTATTTGGTAGTATCACTGCGGAACACGGGCGTCCAGCTGATGTGCTGCCAGTTGATGGGGCTGTTTGTCCTGATGATGAAGTTCACCGTGGCACTATCCACAACGGAAGAATGGAAATTGCCCTCGAACTTTCCCGTAAGCACGGTATCGGCTGGCAGAAAGAGATGGTCTATTTCCGTTTGTGTGCCGGTCTTATCCGTCTTGACTATGGAGAGTACTACATCGTCGCTTGTTTTTTGCTTATTAAACCCTCCTTCATAGAAGACCGTGCCGTCAATGGCAAGCGGTGCAGTGGACATTTCGCCAGGCACATAATCCGACGAATTGCGATAATGTTTCAAATCTTCACCTGCATAGGTATCTACCGCAATGGAAGTATAAACAATGTCCGGATCCCATTCCACGACATCGCCTATACCCGAATATCTTGCATTCACGCGGAAGAGCAGATAGTCACCCGGACGGACGGGAAGGGTCTTCGCCGGTACCGTAACACTCCCCGATTGCAGAAACGTGTCTTTCCATAACACGACATTATTATGCTGCATACTCAGACTGACGCCGTCACCTTGGGCAGACGGTTTGTTGACTGTTCCGGTCACTTTCACCCTACCTGCATAGGGGGCACGCCATAAACGAACGGCGTCGTGCAAGGGAAATTCGCGTTCCAACGAATCACGGATGGCCTTGTAGTCGGGAAGGAATGTGGAGTCTATGCTTGCCGCATTTCCCGTAATGGGATTTCCCGTATTGGTACTCGTACTGCTGAAACTTACATCCCTACCATTGCTGTGGTTGAAATAGACCGTGCCATTTTGGGCGATGTCAATAAGGCCGTCGGCATTGAAATCCTGAAAATAGGTTTTGTTCTTGCTCTGGTCGGTCGTTTTGTTTACCGCATAGCCGATGCTTGCCGGGCCAAAGCCCGTAGCTACATTCGCATTCCAAGAGTTACTGGTGGTGGTGCCTCCTGTAAAGCTGCCGATACCCGTTATTGTCATCTTGTCTCCGAAAGACGGATGGCGAAGGTCTTTATTTTGGTTCAATCGGTAATGCAACCTGCCGTCCGCACCTTTCCACACCTTGTCGGGCATGCCGTCGCCGTTGATGTCTACAAGGGCGATGCGTCCTTCGTTGTTCGTCTTGGTGTAAGAATAGGAACCACCCGCATTAACCGACGCCGGACCCCAGCCGGCCCCGACCATGACACCGCCACCTACTGTGTTTCCTTTGGCAGAGCCGCCGCCGAGAAGGGAAAGCCTTTCGTCAAAGTTCCCGATGTGCAATTTAACAAGCCGGCCATAGTTGTCCTTTTCTGCCGTATAAATTACGGGCGTATCGGAGAAAATGCCTTTTGTTATGTCATTATAATAACTGAACGTTTGTGTTGCAACATGATTGTCTTTACTATCTAATTGCTCAATGCCGTCCAAAAGCGTTTTGGAAAAGACACCTTCCTTATAATGAAGCGCATAAGCGCGCAGCAGCTCGCTGTTGTACTTCACTTCCACGCGTTCGAGCAAGGCATCGTCGGTTTGCAGCACACCCAAACGACCGCTCTTGACCACATCCTTGCGCGCATCCCACTTGAAAGCGAACAGTACGCTATAAGCTCCCTCCTCGTCTTTACTGCCCGTATAGCGGTAGGTTTCGGGATAAAGGTTGTCGCTGCGTTTGCGGTATTTGTAAGAAACGAAATTGCCGTGGGTGTCTTGCGTCTTGCAAAGTGCCCAGCGCAGGATGTTGCCATTGCCGTCTTTGAGCACGGCACCTTCGTCCACCGTACCGTCCACGCCTCCGAAATAAGACACGGTACCGTCTTTGGAGGTTACTTCCCACGTATAGTTCTGAGGACTGTCGCCCCTGCGGATAATCTTGGCAAAGCCGCCCTCTACAAGCGGATAGAAACGTTTGTCTTTGGTTCTCGCGGGTGCATCAGTGGTGCGGTAGGTGCGGTCGTTGAGCTTGCTGCCCATGAGCAGGTAGCTTTCGCTTTCCTTATCGGTATCGAAACGGGGAACACCCCAGCGGGTTTCGATGTCGATGCTTTGCAGGGGAAGGCTCCAACCGTAACCCACATAAGAAGAGCCGCCGTCGCTGCTGTATTGCAGACCGACGCTCGGCTGCATGCCCGCCCGTCCTTTGGGCAGTTCAAAGGGATAGCTTAGTGCTGCCGTTCCGCTTTGATTGGCGGTGGGCGCGCTCACTGTTGTGATGCCGGCACTCGGGTCGGCTGCTTTGAGTTCGCTGATGCCCGTGGGTACGTAGTTCTGCGTTTCGGGATTCTCAGGCACTTTGATGATACCATTGATGACGTCGGTAAAGTGCGAGGTCTCGGCCACAACTAGCTCTCGGTCTTTATCCAAAACCTTATGCCGCAACATTACCCATTGGGCCTTTAATTCGTCGTAGTAGTAAGTGTGTATGTCTTCGGCGGTATAGCCCTGCGGGATAAGGGTACTATCGTATGGCACGGTGATGCTAGCCAACGAATGGACGAAGTGCTCGCCATGCGGCAGAAAACGGTAACCGGCAATGCTGTCTTTCGAGTTGGCAGCAACGGTAGGGTTACTCCTGTCTGCCGTTACGTTCACCATGCCTGCGGGCAGGTGGGGCAGCTCGCCCTTTCTAAGTGGCGTAATGCTCAAAATCTTGGCATGTTCCATACTGCCATGGGGCACTTTAAGCTCAGCACGACCCACAGACAGAGAGTCTGCAAGGGTGCCGGCGAAGTATTTGCTCACCGTACGTTTGCGAAAATCTTGCAAACGCTTGGACACATGGTTTCTTTTATTTGTCCTTGTTTCCTTTTCCCTTCCTATTTCTTTCGTCCCTGTTACCGTATGTGCATACTTCTTGGCATGTAAAGATTGATTGTCTTTACCCGTTTTCTGTTCTTTGGCATCCGAAACAGGAGAGTCCTTTATTTCTTGCTTATTGCTGATATGCGAAGTTCTCCTGTTGTCGTTACAAGAAACAAACAACAGAAACGCACTTAAAATAACCGCTGAAAAACATACCGACTTGTTCATAACTTCGTTTTTATGACTATTCCGTTTAATGGGGAAACCGTTTACTTTATTGTCCTTATAAAAAATATCCCTATCGCCTATTTCCTGATGAGTTTGACGCTTTGTCTACTCTCGCCACTACTCATCTCAAGTACGTATGTCCCATTCATAGGCAGATAGCAACGGGTGGCGTGATAGGTGTCGGCTGTGCGCGTCTCCTTTTGCAACAGGGCACCATCGGGGGAATACAGCCTAAATTCAAGCGGGAGCGACTCGGACATTTCCACGCGCACATCAACGTTGCCGTCGGTCGTGGGGTTTGGGGACACGTCGTGGCGTGCAAAACCGTCTTTGACCATTGTCGATACGTTTAGCGTGCGGGTGGTGGAGCAACCTTCGGCGTTGGTCAGTTCTAGGATGTACGCTCCGTCCTCGTCCAGCGTAACGCTCTCGCCACTCAGGTATCTGCCCTTCGGGCTCTTCCATCGGCAGGTGTAATCGCCCTTGGTGTCAAGGTGGTAATCGCGAGATGCACCGCGGGCGAAACGTACGTCCTGCAACTCGGGCACATCGGCCATGTCGGCATTGGAAACCATGACTTCATTCAAAAGTGTCTTACCCGTATGGTCTTTGGCGGCAATCGTGTATTTGCCTTGTTGCAGGTCGGACACGGTGATAAGGCTGTCACTTGTGGATTGGCTGTAACATGCTTTCCCATCAAGGCTTATCGTAACATGATATGGAGCAGTGCCGCCTGTGAAAAGCACTTTGAGCTGTCCTTTTTGCGCTGTGGAACAGCGGGGCCGTGCTATTTCAACGGTTGCAAAAAAGTCTTTAGCGGCACGAAGCGTAAAAATGCTTTCCCCCGCATCGGCGGCAATGCCTGCAAAGACGATGCTGTCGGCATGGCTGTCCTGTGCCTTGTAATAGCGTATTTGCCCGACGGGGAATTTTCCTGTGCCGCTGTTGTCTACGGCGAGATAGTAACACTCGTCCTTTCCGAGTGGTTGCAGTTGATGGATGCTTCGGGTGTCGAAAGTCAAGGTGAGATGTTCTGCGGGCTGTCCTGTCGTTGTGGCTGCCCAGCATCGCTGCATCCATTTCCCGTTGCCCTTGTCGGCAGTAAAAGAGAGTTGCTTGGCGTTGTCGCCCCAGAGGAAGCTTGCGCCTTCGTTTATTGAGCTTGCAGATACTTTGACGACGGCTTCATTCTCGCTACTCTCGCCCGTGGTGCGGTGGAGTTTCGAGGTGGCGTCGCCGATGATGCCGGCAACGCGGTGGTTGTACGCTTTAAGCCGATAATAGTTGCGGATGGTTTGGCCTTTGGAATTGAGGTAGGAATGGGCAAGGGTGATGCCGTGGCGAAGGGCGAGGGCACTCTCCACGCGCATGCGTTCGGCGGCGGTGAGGGCGCGGGCGTAGACCACATATTCCTCCATACCGTTCTTTAAGCTCTTGATGGGGAGTTTTTCTTTGGTCATCCCACCCACATTGAGCGTGCCGCGCGTACCGCTTGCAGATGAGGTGCTATAAGCGTACAGGCGTAGTTGTGGCAAGGTGTCGCGCCCGGTGTAGTTCATAAACGTGCCCTTGGCAAGGTTGGCGGCGCGGGCCGTGGTCTGCACACGTTCGGTTTTTCCCGCTTGTGTGCTGACGTTCCAAAGCAGCTGTTCGCCCGCTTTCTGTATTTTCCCTACACCGATAAAGGTTAGGCCGCCAGCACCGGTAAGGCGTACAGGGGTATTGTCGTTGCCGCTTGCCCATTTCACAAAACCTGCCACTCCGCCAGGGGCTTGGCATTCCGGTTTCGGTTGTACTTTCGCTTGGGTCTGCGCTTGTGCCCGACTTGCCGTTATGGACACAACGCACAAGAGCGAAACAAGTATGCTTGTAAGATGGAGTGTGGATTGTTTCATCGTCATTTCTGTTTGGTTAGGGGAATGGTATAGCCCACTGTCAGCAAAAGCAGGTGACTGTTGTTCGTGGCTTTGTGATAGCCGTAAGGGTTCTCGTTTGTCTTGATAAGGTCCATAAAGCCGTAACCGTATTGCAGGCTGGCCTCGATGCCGTTTTTAAACGACGAATAGCCTATCTTGAGCAGGGGCATCACGTGCAAGCGTGCCCGAAATGTTTCTCTTAAATGTTCCTGTGTGAGTTTGTCCACCGAAACGTACAGGGCTGCACGATTGCTCGAAAAGTCGATGCCGCCAGGATTGAGCGGGATGCTCATGCCCACACCAGCACCCATATAAAGGTCGCTCAGCAGGTAGAGTCGCGCGGCTACCTGGGGCATGATGACGTGATAACGAAAGACCGTCTTCTCGTCGATGTTGCCGATTTGCTTATGTTCCTTTAAGGTAGAAGATAGCCACGTGTAGTCTGCCGCCAATTCAACGCCAAGGCGGTCGTGCCGCCAAAGGGTAAAAACGCCTATCGAGGGAACAAACGCACCGTTTTCTTCCATCGTGTAACGAGGACGGACGGCTCCGTCTTCTACCAAGGCACCAAGGTTGCCGATAACGCTGTAACCCACGCCGGCACGGATGCCGATACGGGTTTGGTAATACCGTTTGTGCGAGAAAACACGCCTCGGCTTGGGCTCGCGAATGATTTCCGCTGTATCTATTACCACATCGTCAGATTCAGGTTCTAAGCCAGTTTGTTGCTTAGGTTGTTCTTTGGGCGTTTCTTGCTCAACAGCAGGTTCCGCTTTCTTTTCTATAACAGCCACTTTTTCTGCGGGTTGAAGAGCAGAGGCGGCAATAACCTTTCTTTTCCTCTTTGGCTTTGAAACCTTATGCCACGCTTTTGGCGAAACCGTTGTCGTGCCTTGTTTGATGGTGTCTTGCGGGGTAGAAGCCGAGGGGGTTGCTTGAGGTGTCGGCACATCTTCCTCATCATGTTTGCAAAGCCGTAAACACAACAAGATAATGAGGATAACAATTAACGCAACAATGCTGCTAATGACATTGCGGCGGGTATTGGGGGTAGAATTGCCCATAGGCACTTTCCTATTATTTACATGAAATGTGTTGAAATAAATTCAAACCTAAATCTTATGCCAATCTTGGCAAAGCGGGGAAAGAGAGTAAGGATAAGAACATGGTCAGAACTTATCGGATATTAATCATATAGCCCACCGTCAGTTCAATTTGCTGATTGTGGTTGTCATGTTCCACCCAGTTATAGGTGTTTGTTTCGGTCTTGATACTGTTGGTCAGACTGTAATGATAGCGCAAGTCGAGCGTCATGCCGAATGGGAAGTCATAGCCGATACCGCCGCCCAATGCCGCATCGGGACGGCCTTTGAGTTTGTCTTTGAGCATGCGTTCGGTCTCTTTTACGCTGGGATAACCCAACGCCGAGAACTTCGCATCTTCCTGATTACCTGTATAAGTGAGATTGCTTGGAGAGAGGTTTGCGCCAATTCGTCCGCCCAATGATACGTGCAGCGAGTTTTTTGCCTTAAAAGGATAGAGATTGAAATAAGCGGCAAGCCCCAAATGATGATAACGGGTGGAGAGCGTGTAGTTCAATTCGTTCTTGTCCTCGTAACGAACTCGCGCCGTTTTGTTATAATAGGCAATGCCCGCTTCAACGCCCCAAAGGCTTGCAGGCTGCCTATAAAGGAAAAACAGCTCGGCACTTGGCACGAACAGTCCTTTGTTGTCGAACGAATAATTGGCGTAATAACCCTCGCTCACTAATATCTTGTCTACATGACTGTTGACACTGTAACCGCCGCCCAAGCGGACACCGGCATTGAAAGCACCCTCCTGAGCACTTAGTGAAAGACAGGAGACGATAAAAAGAATAAGTAAATTAAATTTTGTGCCCATAACAGTCTAACTTTTTTGTTATTAATGTTTCTAAGGGACTGAAGCTCCTCATTCTTCCGCAAATTTAATCATTCTTTTGGAACAAGCAATGTTTTTTGCTAAAAAATATTTTACAAATAGAAAGATGTTGCATAGATAGGCTTTTACTAAAAACTGGCAAAAACGCCCGAAATCCTTACAAAACACCATAAAGGGAGATTAGATTTGGGGCATAACCTACTGGTAATCCAAAAAATGCTTTTACGCCAAACAGCAGGTAGTAAGGAGTAAAGGAGTAAGGAGTAACTGGTAATCCAAAAAATGCTTTTACGCTAAACAATAGGTAGTAAGGAGTAAAGGAGTAAGGGGTAACTGGTAATCCAAAAATACTTTTACGCTAAACAACACAGATCCAAAGTCAAGATTACTCCTGCGTTTCCATGATGCTGCCCCCGTTGGCCATGAGCTGCATGCCCTGCATCCGTTTGCGTTGGCGGTTGTAAGCCTGTGGGGGCTACGTGCCGTTGCCCATGTACATGTATGCGGCGCAACAATTTTGTATAGTTTTTAGTAAGAAATTTAACACAAAAAGTGGCTTTTTTGTCCACCAACCGCTTACCTTGCCGCAAAAAATCGATTCTCGCGAAGGTTTGTTTCGATGCCAAAAGGGGGTAGTTGTACATGTGGGCAAAATGAATTTTTATTTAAACCAACCGCCACTAACACCCATTTTTGGGCTATTTGCAGCAAAATATAGTGCATTTTGGTGCTAAACGCGGTGCAATATGCCGCTAAATGCAGTGCGTTTTGGTGCTAAATGCAGTGCGTTTTGGTGCAAAATGCAAGGTAAAATGGTGCAAAATGCGCGGCGAAAAGCATAAATATCCGCCGCAAATGGTATAAACATAACTCTTTCGAGCTATGAAGAACATGGCTGAAAGGTGCGAAATAGTCGTTAAAAAGTGGGTTTTTAGGGGTAAAAAGGGGGTAATTGGACTTGAAAAATACGAGGTGGCGACCAATCTAGAAAGGCTAAATGGTGCAAAACGCAGGTTTTATTCTTTAAAACAGACAAAACGCAAGGTGTGAAAAGCAAAAAATAGTGGCTATTTACCTGTTTTTTTAACCCATATTTTCGCTAGAGCGGAGCGGAAATTAGAGCGGTTTTGTAAAATAAAATAAATATAAACCGAAATCGGACGTTGAGCTTTTTGAACCCAAATCGGTCGTTAGAGCCTGTGCAGATAAAGGTTCTCAAAAGACAGGTATATGGATTCAGAAATGAGGAATACTTCACATTAAGACTATATGCATTGCATGATAGGTGTCTACGCATTTAACGGAAGAACCCTAATTAAGAGGAGTTTATTATCTTTGCGCTACTAAACCAAGACAAACACTCCTCTCATGCACGAAGTACTGAACAAGGTTAGCCATAAATATACCTATCGCTTATTCAAAACAAATAGCACTTTCATTTGTTATGAAGACCGTCTACTTTATAGCCTTAGACAGTTCTTCCTCAACTTCTTCAACCGTAGGCAGAGCCGATTTCAGATTATCGGGGATTGCCTTTGTCAGTTGATAATCGCTGACCCCAATTGGTTGGTCGTAGCCAGAGAGCGCATATTTTGCCACGACCTTGTCTCCACCATTGCAGAGGAGTAAGCCGATGGTCTTATTGTCGTGCTCGCCACGTAGGCTATCATCTACCACATTGATGTAGAAGTTAAGTTGCCCCATATATTCGGGCTTGAAGGGTGTGGCTTTAAGTTCGACAACTACGTAAGCATGTAGTTGGATGTTATAGAGGATGAGGTCGGCATAGAAGTCAGAATCGCCCACTTCAAAATGCTTCTGTTGCGCAACAAAAGCAAAGCCACTACCCATTTCCAGAAGATATTTGGTGATATGAGAAACTAATTGTAGTTCAATATCTCGTTCTGCCATTTTATCCGTTTGCCCCATTAAATCAAAGATATAAGGGTCTTTCATCAGATAGTTGGCAAGATCACTTTGTGGTTTAGATAATCGTACCGAGAAGTTACTTACTTTCTTTGCCGTAATCTGTCGAGCGAAAAGGTTGGTCTCAATCTGCATTTGCAGAACATTACTACTCCAGCCGTTGGCAACCGCCTGCGTGATGTACCAATAGCGTTCACCCAAAGGCAGCTTGCTGTTAAGCAGAATTACATGGCTTGCCCAGTTAGTGCGAACTACGGCAGATTGCTTAAAAATTTCTTCTATCTGATTTCTGTCGTGTTGGTAGATGGCAGATAGTGTTTCAGAAACCTCTCCTAATTGTGCAAGAGACTCTTGCGTATTTATATTTCCTTGATTACCTGTGGCTTGAATTTGCGCAAGAGGCTCTTGCGCAAATCGATTGAGTTCGCTTGTTAGTTGTAATACATTAACAACCGAAGGACTACTAAGCTGTTTTTCAACCTTACCCATTTCTAATAGAATCTCCATAGGATAGGTTTTGGCGAATTGGCACATATAGATAAGGTTACGAGTGGAATAACCTTTCTTATCGGGGTATCTAGAACGTATCGCCTTGGAGAGATTATCTATGACTTTGCTTCCCCAACCTTCTTTCTTTTGGAGGTAGAGAATAAAATGCCCAACTTTCCAATAGTGGAAAAGCATATCTGCATTTGCAGAGGATATCATGCGTACTTGCGTATGCTCAAGGTCAGAACCGATGGCTCGAACAATGAGAGATAAATCTTGTTTCTCTGCTTTATTTATTTCTTGGCTCATATTGTTTCGGTATTATAACAGATTAAATTTACTCATTGCATTTGCCTTAATATTGTCTGCAATATCTATGTAAGGTTTCATAGCCCTGTAATCGCTATGCCCTGTCCATTTCATAACTACTTGCGGAGGAATACACAACGCAAGTACATTACAGATAAACATTCTGCTACCAGCGTGTGTGCCAAGCAAGGCGTATTTAGGTGTAACTTCGTCAATGCGCTCATTACCTCTATAACAAGTTTGACGTACTGGCCCATCAATACCTGCCAGTTCAGCTAATTCTTTAAGATAATCGTTCATCTTTTGATTGGTAATGATGGGTAACACTTTGTTCTCTTCAAATGCCACATCCTTGTTTTTATCAAGAATTGCTTTATTATGCTTGTTCAACTCGATAATCAGACTATGAAGCCGTCTTGACTTTTAACATTTCTATAAGAAGCCGTCTTGACCTTTAATCTTTCTATAAATTGCGAGGAGTCTATTATCTTTGTGATGCAAAAACCAAGACAAACACTCCTCTCTGTTTATAGAAATACTAAAAGTCAAGACGACTTCGGCGCGTGTGCACTCTGCTGTGCCTGCGTGTTATTGTTTTTTTAGCCTGCGTGTCACTGGTTCCTTCGCCTGTTGTGGTAGCTAACCAGCCCAGGAATGATGTCTGTTTCGATACGGGCAGGCACGAAATTAAACTCGGCACAAACCTCGCGTAGCAGGTGTTCCCACGTTGTGGCCACCTTACCCATGAAGTAAACGGGCTGCGACTGGAAGTCGTATTGTATCAGGTTGCGGCGTATGAAACTGCGGAAACTCTCGGAAACGAGGTCGCGCACGTAGGGATGGCTGGGGCGTTCGGCCAAGAAGTTGCTCACCGTGGCCAGATAATAGTGCGGCAGGGGTTCGTTATACACCTTTTCCATCATCTCGGATGGCGTGGTATTGTTCTTATAAAGGAAGTCGACCACCAACTCTTCGGGTGCCAATCGTTTAAGCACGTCCGACAGGAACGCCTTTCCCATAGCCGACCCGCTGCCCTCGTCGCCCAGTATGAACCCGCCAGGATGCACGTTTTTCTCGATGTCTTCGCCATTATAAAAACACGAATTGCTACCCGTATCGAGTATGCAGGCAATGCCGGGCTTGTCTAAACACATGCCGCGAGCAGCTGCCAGCAAGTCGCTCTCAACGAAAGTGGGCGTCTTAAACTGCGAAATGATAGACGTACTCACCACTTTCTTCTTCGACTCGTTGCTGCATCCCGCGCCATAATAATAAATCTTTTGCAGTTTTCGGTGAAAATACTCCTCAGGCAAGCCCAGTCTTACACTTCGACTAATCTCCTTTCGCGTCTGAAAATAGGGGTTAAGGCCCTCTGTTCGTGCCTTTTCCACAATCTTTCCATCCTCAACAAACACCCAATCGGTGTGTCGCGAGCCGCTTACTACAATCAATGTCATCATATCTTTCGTGTCGTATATAGGTTTATAGCCATGCCCACGGCATGCGGTTCGTTTCTATTCAGAAAACACTTTTAGGTTTTATATGCACAAAGTTACATCTTTATTTCCACCACGCCATGCTTTTTTGTATAAAAAATGCAGGGTGAATGCAAACAAGTGGCATCAGGATGAGGGGCTAATAGGGATTACAAAGCGGAGGAACGCACGCCCCGAAATGGGCCACACCTATTTAATAATACGCGCGCGTGAGAGAAAAAGAAGGGGCGACGGCAAGGTACGAATAAAGTTTAACAAGCGATTTCTACGCCAAAAAGCAAAAATATCTCCTTAAAGTTTGCGCATTCAAAGAAAAGTTAGTAAGTTTGCAACAACATACTTACCCCGCTTCCCACAAGAACAGCGCGCTCAGGGTAAGTCTTTTTTCTGCCCATGTCTACACAAACCTATAACCAACCACAAATTCCAGTTGAAGAACAAATTCGACTATTAAAATCCAAGGGATTATCTTTCTTGGATGAAGAACGAGCTGAACATCTATTACAACACATCAGCTTGTTTAGGATGAAAAGCTACCTTAAACCCCTCAGAGTGTGCAATAGCCGAAATTTCAAGGCTGGCTCCACCTTCGAAGAGGCATACAATACCTATAAGTTTGATGCAGAACTAAGGAAAATGGTCTGCTCTGAATTGGAAAAGATAGAAGTATCTGTCCGTACGCAACTCTCATTGACAATGGGAACTGCATTCGGCATATATTGGTTTCAAAGCCCTGTAAACTTCCGAGACAGGGAACGCCATTCTACTTTATTGAGAAACCTGGCCGATGAGTTCCATCGAAGTGACGATGAAGCCATAGTTACCTTCCAACGTGATTATTCTAATCTGTTCCCTCCAAGCTGGATGGTATTTGAAATAAGCTCGTTTGGCACGCTCTCCATGATGTATCGGAATCTTAACCCTAGCCAAGCACGCAGAAAGTTTGCGAGGTTCTATGGCTTATCCGACACCATTATGCAATCATGGCTACATGCAATCGTGTACATTCGCAACATATGTGCACACCATAGTCCAT
>ERZ773014.1020-NODE-1020-length-18296-cov-11.124390_pt1 | contig 18296 bp, 16 predicted proteins | sample MGYA00580841_ERZ773014 | MGnify/ENA primary metagenome ERZ773014 (study PRJEB29015, sample SAMEA2737989) | human oral metagenome | biome: human oral; feature: human-associated habitat; material: dental | place: China | collected 2067 ...
TCGACGGGGACAAAAGTAGGAAAACTTTCAAGAGGCCTTTGTGGCGCGGCGGCTTGTGCTGCGGATTGGGCGGGTCTGTTGCGCCCTTTCGAAGCCTTCGGACGAAACGCCGTGGAGCTGTTTTCAACACTGAAAACCCCGACGCGAAATTCCGCAGTTGCATTTTCATTTCGCGAGACTTTCAACCCAACTCCTGCAGGGCCATTCTCAACCTGCGAAGCCCTCAACCGAAGTCCCGCGAAGCTATTTTCAATCTGCGAAGCTCTCCATCGAACTTTCGCGGGGTCATTTTCAATCCGCGAAGTGTTCTCCGCGTCTTTATTCATGATTTCGTGATGTCACGAAGATATGATAGGTATGTTCTCTTTTTATCCTGTGTGCAGAATCGATTGTTCTTCTTGTTTTCTATAATTCATGTGTGGATTGGAAATGCGATGGGATGTTTTTTCAACGTAATGTGTAAGCAGGAAGATGTTTCTAAGATTTTTGATAGTGTAATGTGTCCAGTAAGTTTGTTTCATGATCTCTTATTCTTTCGTGTATACAGGAAAAATATATGCGGAGTGTTTCAAGCGAATGTGCTCGCATATAAATCTGAAATGAATTGTATTCATCATAATGTGTGTGGATATATAAGTCTCAAAAAATGTATCATAGAAAACTGCATGCAGAAAATAGGGTACACGATATGTTTCATATCAAACTGCGTGCATGATTGTTTGAATACATGATTGGTATTATCCATGTGATGTCACGAAAACATGATTTTTTTCTCAGTGACTCTATTGCCGGTTGAAAATGGCTTCGTGGGACTTCGGTTGGAGGCTTTGCAGGTTGAATATAGCTTCGCGGGGCTTCGGTTGATGGCTTCGCAGGTTGAGAATGGCTTCGTGGGATTCTGGCTGGAGGCTTTGCAGGTTGAAAACAGCTTCGTGGGGTTCCGGTTGGAGACTTTGTGTCGGGGAAAAGGGGCGGCTGGGCTTTCATGGGAAGTCGTGCGCAGGAGATGGGGGGCGGATCAAAATCGCGTGGAGGGGTATGAAAGCAAAAAAGGCTGTACCGGATGAACCAGCGCAGCCTTTGCTTTTATCTATTCAATCGGAAGAAATTGTGTCGGTGTGACCCCGGAGAGGCTCGAACTCTCGACCCAATGATTAAGAGTCATTTGCTCTACCAACTGAGCTACGGAGTCAAAAATCATCATTCCGTCGAACGATTACGGCCGCAAAAGTAGTGCTTCGATTCACTTCTCCAAATCTCGACCCCTATTTTTTTCTGATGGCACAAAAAAGCCCCCTTGCTCTCTTTGGGGGAGAGGAGGGGGCTGATGAATCTTTTTGGAGGGTAGTTAGGCTGCCACAGCGGGGAAAGTGAACGATATCAGGATGGACACAACGAGGGCGAGGATGGCGTAGAGCTCGGGGAATACGGCCATAACCATCGTGGCGGCAAAGACGTTGTGGCCGGCGCCGGTGGCGGCGATACCGTTGGCGCAAACGTGTGCCTGACGGATGGATGAGTAGAAGCCGGCAAAGCCCATGATCAGTCCGGCACCGAAGATACCGGCGGCCGTCACCCAAGGCATGTCAGCAACGAGGAATTTTTGCACCATCATATAGGCTACGAAGCCGTAAAGTCCCTGCGAACTGGGCAGGGCGCTCAGGGCGATGTATGTACCCATTTTCTCTGGGGCTTTCTTCATCGCTCCCACTACGGCGTTACCGCAAATTGTCAATCCAAATGCACTGCCGATGCCGCTCAGGCCGACCATCAGTGCTACTCCTACATACGCTAATAATACTGGTCCCATAATTCTAAATACTTTGTTTTTGAGGTTCTATTATTCTATTCATTGATTCATATTTTCCGGAAGGGAGCGTAGGCGGTGCCGCCGCCTTCAAATTCCGAGTTTTTGTAGTACTCCACGTAGATCAGACGCATGGGGTGAACCAGCGAGCTGACCATGCTCAGGCCGATGTTGAGGGCGTGGCCGACGAGCAGGATGAGGAGCATCGGTAGCCAGCGCACCCAGATGGGCATGGTGGCGGTCATATCGACGGCCATCGTGTTGAAGACACCACCCAGCAGGGATCCGGTCAGGCCGATGGCGTAGAGTCGGATGTAGGAGAGGGTGTCGCCTAGGAGGCCGGATGCGGTGTTATATGTCGCCCAAATGCCTGAACCGAAGTTGAGGAAGACGTTCTTGCCGGGCGAGTTGTAGAAGAAGGCGATGAGGGCGCCGACGCCGGCCACGCCATAGAGGGCGTAAACGACGGGTTGCGGCAGGTGGATATTCATCATCGGCAGTCCGACGGCCAGTGCCAGCGCCAAGATGAGGAAGACCCACGCGAAGGCAGCGAGGCTGTACTTGAGTCCGCGCTGCACCTTGACCTTCATCGCGGCCACAAACTTGCCATAGAGCACATGGATGAAGCCGATGACGAGCGAGAGGGTCATGATGTTGTCGCTCGTCAGGAAGTAACGCTTGACGCTGGCCAGAGCGGGGATCTCGGCGATATTGACGCCGAAGAAAGAGCCGGAGAGGGTGCCCACGACTAACGTAGCGATGCCAAAACACTGGAGGAGCGAGAGGATTGGTTTCATGTCGGCTTTGGCCTTCCGCTTCATCAGTGTGCCCAAGAGAAGGAGTAGGAGCCCGTAGCCGCCGTCGCCGAAACAGATGCCGAAGAAGAGCATGAAGAAGGGGGCGAAGAGAGGCGTGGAGTCAAACTCGCGGGCGTTGGGCAGGGAGTAAAGCTTGGTGATCGGCTCGAAGAGTCGGTTGAAGCGGTTGTTCTTCAGTTCGATGGGGATGTCGTCCTCATCGCTGATCTCGAGCTTGCGGCAGTAGTAGTCGCCGCGGTCGAGGGCCGACTCGAGCGACTGCGCCTCAGCGGCGGGGATCCAACCTTCGAGCAGCATGAGTCGGTCGTCGGCCTCGCGTTCGGTTTGCACCTTGGCGTTGTCCCACGTGTACTCATTCTCAAGTAGTCGGTCGTAGGCTTCGAGCGTGCGGTAGTCGTTGAGAGCGACGGCCAACAGCTCAGCGTTCAGCTCCTCGCGCTGGCGATGCTGTTCCTCGCGTGTGTTGCGGAGGGCATCGAGGTCCTTCTCAGGCATACGCACTCGTTCGGCATCAATATCGATCGGAGTACCGACGGGCGTGATGGTGATGAAGTATGTGGCCGACTGTGCGGTGGCGATGGGAACGGCATAGAAATCCGTTTCCCACGCTTCGTCGTAGCGTGCGGCAGGGCAGGAGAAGAAGGTGACTTCGTAACCTGCGTCGCGGAGGCGTCGGAGGTCGGCGTAGCTAAACTCGCCCCAGACTTGCATCGCAGTGAGATCCTTCTCCGTGGCCTGTTCGGCCGTCTGCGCTTTCTCCATTCGGGCGCGTAGGTCGTCGATTCTGTCTAACAGGGCAGCGCCTTCCTCGGTCGTCACGGGTCGCTCAGGGGCGAGGGGCAGCGTGACTTTCGCCTTGTTACCGGTGGCTTTCGCGTCGGCCTTGAGGGCTTCGAGGCGACTCTCCTGCGTGTGCTTCAGCTGGCGTAACTCGCTTTCGAGGCGTTTGCGCTCGGCCATGAGGCGTTGCAGCCCCGCGTCGTCTTTCTCCGACTTTGTTTCCCGGATATGCACCACGCCTAAGGAGCGCAGCAGTTCCAGGAAGGCGTCGTATTCTTTATGGTACACCATGAAGGCGTACTTGCTCATTTTTACAATCATGCTTCAGCCTCCTTTGCGTTACGTTTTTCTTGATTGGCGCGCATAATCTTCTGCGACGATTTGGAGAGGCTCTCTTCGTCTTCCATAAAGCGCTTGATCTTACGGATGGCGTCCTTGTAGCCGGGGATCTGCACCTTTTCGAAGAGGTTCAGCTTCTGTGTGGTGCGTCGACGGGCACGCTCGAGCATATCGAGTTTCAGGTTGGTGAACTCTGCTTCGATGCCCGTTTCGGCCATTGTCTTGAGTAGCTCGATGCCGTCAGCGTACCACGAGGGGGCGCTGAAGAGGCTGTAGCGGGCGATGCGGAACTCTACGCCATCAAGCACCGGGATGGGTACGCCGGCGATCTTTCGGGCCGACAGTCGGACGTCCTCTACGGAGATCAGTTCGGGGCGGAACTCGTTCCAGAGCGCCATCATGTACTCATAGTTCCGAATCTCGTTCTCTAACCGATCCTCCAACGCCGCAGCCTCGCCTTTCGTTCGTTTCACCTCCATACGCAGTGCGCTCTCCTTGCTTTTGATGGTAGGCAGGGCACGTTCGCGCACCTTCAGTTGCTTATCGAGGCCCTGAAGGGAGGTCTTGTTGTATTGAAATTTAATAGCCATGACAGTTCACTGCGAAGCGTTCGCTCATTTCGCCGTCGGCCAATACTTGTCCACAAGCGCCTGTTTGATGTTGACCTCCTCCTGCTTGAAATGCTTGGCAAAGAGGGTCCACGCCACGTCGAGCATTTCCGTCGTGTTGAGGTTGACGTCGATGGCGAGGAGTTTCTCGGAGTAGTCGCGGGCGAAGGCCAGGGCGCGGTTGTCGTAATCGGTTAGGTCGAAACCGTTCTCCAATTTCGTTTTGGCATCGGCGGCGTCGGCATAGAGTCGGACGGCGGCGTTCATCACCTGCGGGTGATCCTCACGCGTCTTCTTACCCGTCACCAACTGCTTCAGTCGGGAGAGCGAACGGAACGGGTCGACGATAACCTTGCCTACGTCGCTGTCACGTCGCAGGTAGAGCTGTCCCTCGGTGATGTAACCCGTGTTGTCGGGCACGGCGTGCGTAATGTCGCCACCGGAGAGCGTGGTTACGGCGATGATGGTGATCGATCCACCGTCGGGGAACTGCACGGCCTTCTCATAGATCTTGGCCAAGTCAGAGTAGAGCGAGCCCGGCATGGAGTCTTTCGAGGGGATCTGATCCATACGGTTCGACACGATGGAGAGCGCGTCGGCATAGTTCGTCATGTCGGTCAGCAGCACCAAGACCTTCTCGTGCTTCTCTACGGCGAAATATTCTGCAGCTGCCAGCGCCATGTCAGGCACAAGGATGCGCTCCACGGATGGGTCTTCGGTCGTATTGATGAAGCTGACGATGCGGTCGAGTGCACCGGCATTGCTGAAGGTGTTCTTGAAAAAGAGGTAGTCGTCGTTCGTCATACCCATGCCGCCGAGGACGATCTTGTCCGACTGGGCGCGCAGGGCCACCATGGCCATCACCTCGTTGAACGGCTGATCAGGGTCGGCAAAGAAGGGGATCTTCTGTCCCGTCACGAGCGTATTGTTCAGGTCGATGCCAGCAATACCTGTAGCGATCAATTCTGACGGTTGCTTACGGCGTACTGGGTTTACCGACGGTCCACCGATCTCCACCTCACGCCCCTCGGGTACGGGGCCGCCGTCCACAGGGTCGCCATAGGCATTGAAGAAACGTCCTGCCAGCTGGTCGCCCACTTTGAGTGACGGTGCTTTGCCCATGAACACCACTTCGGCGTTCGTGCGAATGCCTTCCGTACCGGAGAACACTTGCAGCGTCACCTCGTCGCCGGCGATCTTCACCACCTGCGCCAGTTTTCCGTCCACCGAGGCCAGTTCGTCGTAGCCCACGCCTGTAGCCTTCAGCGAGCATGTCGCCTTTGTGATCTGCGTGATCTTCGTAAATATCTTTTGAAATGCTTTTGTTGCCATATCTCACTTGATTCTTATTGTTTCGACTTGGCGGCTGCCTCCTGAAGGAGTGTCTCGGCCTGCCGGCTGTAATTCTCGAACTGTTCGCTGCGGAACTCTGAATAGTTCATCTGCTTGAGCATGTTGATCAGTCGCTTGAAGTAGTCCGTCACCTCGCTAAAGTTATCGAAGGCGAAGTCTTGGTGGCAGATGTCGATCACGCGCTTCATCATGTACTCTTGACGCTCGAGCGGCGTTACCGAGTCGGTGGCGTCGAAGGCGTCTTGCTGCAGGATGACGAAGTCGATCAGCTCCGACTTCCAGAACGTCACGTGGTAATCCACCGGCACACCGTCGTCGCCCAAGATGTTGATCTGCTCTGCGATTTCCTTGCCGCGCAGCATGCGCGTCTTCACCTCGTTCACCATGCCGAGCCATTCGGGCGAGATGTGTTCCGAGACGTAGGCTTCAAACTCGGGGTACTCCAAGTATTTCGAGTAGCTGTCGATCGGGTTGACGGCCGGGTAACGCTTGCGGTCGGCGCGTGCCTGCTCGAGGGCGTAGAAACAACGCGCCACCTTCTTCGTGTTCTCTGTCACTGGCTCTTTCAGGTTACCACCCGCAGGCGATACCGTACCGATGAACGTCACCGAACCGGTCTTTCCATTATTCAACACCACCATGCCGGCGCGAGCGTAGAAGTTGGCCACGATCGCAGACAAGTCCATCGGGAAGGCGTCCGGTCCCGGCAGCTCTTCGAGTCGGTTCGACATCTCGCGGAGCGCTTGTGCCCAGCGCGACGTGGAGTCGGCCATGAGCAACACTTTGAGACCCATGCTGCGGTAATACTCTGCGATAGTCATGGCCGTGTAGACCGACGCCTCACGCGCAGCCACCGGCATGTTCGATGTGTTGGCGATGATGATCGTTCGTTCCATCAGCTTGCGGCCCGTGTGCGGGTCGACTAACTCGGGGAACTCCACGAAGATCTCCACCACCTCGTTGGCACGTTCGCCACAGGCCGCGATGATCACAATGTCCGCTTCCGCCTGCTTCGAGATGGCGTGCTGAAGCACCGTCTTACCTGTACCGAATGGCCCAGGGATGAAGCCCGTTCCACCCTCCACGATGGGGTTCACCGTGTCGATGATGCGCACGCCTGTTTCGAGCAACTTGTATGGCCGCGGCTTCTCCTTGTAACACGTGATGGCGCGCTTCACCGGCCACTTTTGGATCATCGTTACCTCATGCTCCGCGCCCTGTTCGTCCGTCAGCACGGCGATGGTGTGCGTCACGGGATACTGGCCCGCAGCGACCACCGATTTCACCTTATATGTACCCTCAAATTTGAACGGCACCATGATGCGGTGCGGCTGTGCGTTCTCTTCCACCTCGCCGAGCCATGAGCCGGCCTCGACCGTGTCGCCGGCCTTAGCCAGCGGCTTGAAGTCCCACAGCCGGTCGTCGTCGAGGGGGTAGGTGTACTCGCCGCGCTTGAGAAAGACGCCCTCCATCTTGTCCAGATCGTTTTGCACCCCGTCGTAGTTGCGCGAGAGCATGCCCGGCCCGAGCGTCACCTCCAGCATGTGGCCCATGAACTCGGCCTCGTCGCCCACGCGCATGCCGCGTGTGCTCTCGAAGACCTGCACATAGGCGTTGCGCCCAATCACTTTGATCACCTCGGACATCAGGCGCACGCCGCCCACGGTGATGTAGCATATTTCGTTTTGTGACACCGGCCCGTCCACTTCCACAGTGACCAGGTTCGACACGATGCCCTTCACAGTTCCCTTCGTTGTCATTCTCTGTATATCTATTTTGTATGATTTCGTATGAATTCGTCCAGCACCGTGGCGCTACCCTTCTTGAGTGCGCCTACCATGCTGCGGAATGTCTCCTCGCCCGCGGCCGCGTCGAGTGCTGCCCACCGCTCGATCATCTCCACGCGCAGCAGGTAGGCAAAGACCGTTTCGAAGTCGAACGTCTTGAAAAACGTCGCCTCCTCCAGCCAATGCCATTTCATCAAGTCCAGCCTCCGCTCACGCATCAGCAAGTCCGGCTCCTCGGCCACGCGCATCAGCTCCGGCAGGTAGTCCAGCGATTCGCCCAGCCCAAAGTCGCGCGCGTTCGATGTCCGCAGCAGCTTAGCCGTCTCGTTGCCCGGCACGACATACTCCGCGCGGTCCAAGTCATGCTTCCGACAGGTGATCGCCGTCAGCACGTTGGCCATGTTCAGATTCAGCTCATACCATGCGCTGACGAACGCGTTTTTCACCCCCATCGCATAGCGGAAATAGCGCGCCGAGAGTCGGTCTTGCCAGAGCACAGGGTCCATCTCCCGTCCCTCTTCTGCGGCCTGGAGATACTCCCGCATGAAGTCCACGAGATACGCCGGAAGAGCCGTTCGCGGCAGGGCCTCCTCCGTCTTCAGGGCCGTCAGCACCGCCTCCGCGTCGTCACGAGTCACCGTGCCGCGCGCGTCCCATGCCGTCTCCGCGTGTTGCAGCATCGACAGCACGTTCCGGTTGTCATATTGAAGGAAAAAGCAGGAAAACAGCGGGCGATCCGTGGCCGAAAGCATCGGCATCACCTCCGCCTTGAAGTCCGCCACCGTATAGGGGCGCCTTCCGTCGTCCAGAGCCACCTCGGGCAGCCCCGCGATCAGGTAGTAATACTTACTCATTTGCTGAAAAGCATCTCAATCAGCTGCGGGCGCAGGAACTCCTTGAAATACTCCACGAACTCCGCCTCGCCGAACTGCACCTTGTACGAGCCGTCGGCCGGGGCGATGGCAAACGAGGCCTTGCGGCCGTTCACCTCCTCGATCCGTACGCCGCCCTTGAGCAGCTCCGCGGCATTGGCCTTGAAATAGGCCGTCAGTTTGTCGGCATCGGCTGTTTGGATGGTCATCTCGCCGTTTTTAGCCCACTCGCGAGCGATTTCGAGCATCATCTGCCGCATGAAGTCGGCATCCGCCGTGGCAGCCTTCACGTCCTTCCGCACCACGCGGTCGGTGACGAGGTCGGCCACCTCCGTTTTGAGCGCCTCCACGGCCTGCGCGGCATACATCCGGAGCTCTGCCTCCGTGTTCTTACGCAGTTCGTCCGCCTCTCGGCGTGCCTGTTCCACGATGGCGTCGGCCTCCGTGCGCGCTTCGCGCAGCATGCTCGCCTCTTTCTCCTTGGCGTCAGCCACGATGCGCCCGGCCTCCTCGTTGCCTTTCTCCACGCCTTCCCGATAAATCTTCTCGGTCAATTCCTGAATCTTACTGTCCATAACGACGATATTTTCTTGTTAGAGTGTATCTGTTTACTGTTTTGATGCCACAAAGTTACGGCAATTTCACCGACCGCTCGGAGCCGAAGCCCTGTCCACGCCCCCGTGCCGACCCGCTGCAGAGCGCCGTAGCACTGTCATTATGGCACGAATCGTGGGCGTGACGCTCTACATCTTCTGCCTTTCATACGTCGCCAAGCCGCTTGACGGGGCCGCTGGGTCGTAAGTGGCGCGAAAAAGTCGCTTGACGGGGCCGCTGGGTCGTAAGTGGCGCTAAAAAGCCGCTTGACGGCTCCGCTGGCACGCAGCGACGCGAAAAAGTCGCTTGACGAGGCCGCTGGGTCGTAAGTGGCGCCAAAAAGTCGCTTGACGGCTCCGCTGGCATGCAGCGGCGTGAAAAAGTCGCTTGACGAGGCCGCTGGCACGCAGGCTCGCCAGAATGTCGCATGACGGGGCCGCTGGCACGCAGGCTCGCCAAAATGTCGCATGACGGGTCCGCTGGCACGCAGGCTCTCCAGAATGTCGCATGACGGCTCCGCTGGCACGCAGCGACGCCAGAATGTCGCATGACGGGGCTGCCTTCGCACCCACGTGACCCGAAATGTGGCGCGGTTGCTATACCTATTTATATAGGGGAAGGAATAAGCGAGGGTACCCCTGCTTTCCACATCCTTTTCTGCCCGTGATGAAAGAAAAGGATGCAAAAGAAGATCAAGGCCCCACCGGGGCCGGGGAAGTTTGCCGCCCGCGGCTACTTTTGGCGCCCGAATCATGTGTGTACACATAGTTCCTATCTATCTACGTCTTTTATAGGTTCTCAAAATGAATATATCCACTCCTCTCTATGTAAATCCTATGCCGAACAACTGTCGGGTTTTTGATTCCGACTATCGGCAATTATATCCTCATTTTATAGATGCAGCCGTGCCATTCTCGCCTCCAATCTGTTCACACTTCACTTTCATAGATCTCTTTGCGGGCATCGGTGGCTTTCGTTTGGCCATGCAGGCCATCGGTGGTAGATGCGTGTTTACCAGCGAATGGGACAAATGGGCACAGCAAACCTATAAGGCCAATTTTGGCGATCTTCCCTTTGGCGACATACGACAGGAGGACGTCAAGGCACAAATACCAAGCGAGTTTGATGTGCTCTGTGCCGGTTTCCCTTGTCAACCATTCTCTATTGCCGGGGTATCGAAAAAGAACAGTTTGGGGCGGGATACCGGTTTCTTAGACAAAACACAAGGGACGCTCTTCTTCGATGTGGCAGAGATCATTCTCCGGCATCGTCCGAAAGCTGTATTCCTTGAGAACGTGAAGAATCTTCTCAGCCATGATCGCGGCCGAACTTTTAAGGTGATCAAGACAACGTTGGAGGATTTGAATTATGTGGTGCACTTTAAGGTGATGGATGGCGGGGCTTACACACCACAGCATCGGGAGCGTATCATGATCGTATGCTTCGATTCGTCACGCTATCCGAAAGCTCAGCGTTTCACGTTCCCCGAGTTGCCTGAGCAGAAGCCTCGGCTGAGACAGATCTTACAGGACGACGTCGACGATAAATACACCATCAGCGACAAACTGTGGGCTTACTTACAATGCTATGCTGAAAAGCATCGGCAGAAAGGGAATGGATTTGGCTATGGACTGGCCGACTTAGACGGAATTACGCGCACCCTAAGTGCACGCTATTACAAGGATGGATCGGAGATTCTTATTCCGCAGACAGGGAAGAACCCGCGCAGACTCACCCCGCGGGAATGCGCTCGCCTGATGGGTTATCCTGAAAACTATCGTATCGACGCGGTCAGCGACACGCAGATGTATCGCCAGTTGGGCAACTCTGTCGTGGTACCTCTGATCGCAGCCGTGAGCAAGCAAATGGATGATTACTTGACGCAATGGGAAACGACCTGCTGACAAAGGCCGTCGCCACTGTTTACAGGGCGAAAGCAGCCCTTTATAAATACATCTCAGCCAATGATGCCGGTGTAACGGGAGCACATCAAGCAGGCTTTTATATTCCTAAATCGGCCTACTCGATAGCTTTTGACCAGCCTGGATTGAAGGGCGAAAACAAGGATCGTACGGTACATATCCGCTGGCAGGATGGAGCCGCAAAAGACACTGAGAGCAGATTCATCTACTATGGTAGTGGAACGAGAAACGAATATCGCCTCACTCGTTTCGGACGCGATTTTCCCTTCCTTACAGATGAATATGTGGGTGCGTTGGTCATCATTGCCCGTGAGGGTGAGGATACGTATTCAGGCTACGTCTTGAATACTGATGAGGAGATAGAAGACGCGCTCGAAATACTCGGTATTCCACCCAATGCCACTATTGGGCTGATCGATAAAGACCGAATAAAACTGGAGGAAAAGATGCGAATCTGTGTAGAGGAGTGTTTGGCCAGTTCAAACGAGTTCCCCGATACGCAAACAATGGCAGACTTGGCGCGGAAGCTCACTTTACTTCGCAAGGGAGCCTCTTATGATGACCGGCTGGGAAAATGGATAGAGAGCGAATATGCACTGTTTCGCTGTTTTGAGAACGAACTCTGCAAAGACATGCTCATTGACGGATTCTCTTCAGTAGATGAATTGGTGGTTGCAGCCAACACCCTTCTGAACAGACGCAAAAGCCGGGCGGGTAAATCATTGGAGCATCACCTCGCCCAAATCTTCACTGATGCCTCTCTGCATTATGAGGCGCAGGTGGTGACGGAAGGGTACAAGAAACCAGACTTTATTTTTCCAAGTGGTGCCGCATACCACAACCAGAAGTTTGATGCTGGCGATCTCGTTTTTCTTGCCGCAAAAACAACCTGCAAAGACCGTTGGAGGCAGATTTTGAGCGAAGCAGATCGCATACCCGTCAAGCACCTTTTTACATTACAAAAAGGCATTTCCGCCAAACAGCTGGACGAGATGTTCGGACAGCAGGTCAAGTTAGTCATACCTGAATACAACAGGGATTTTTTTCCGACAACCCATTTACCCCGACTTCAAACACTCTCAAGCTTCGTCGATTTTGTCAGAGAGAAACAAAAAACATTGTAGGGCGACTGGATGATCCCCACCGGGGCCGGGGAAGTTTGCCGCCCACGGCTACTTTTGGCGCCCGAATCATACATTTATATATACAGCAATGAGAAATAACCTGAGCTCACAGATTACCCTGACACGCGTCCCGGAGAAGTATTACAAACCGGAGAACGCCTATGAATACAGCCTCCTGACCCGATTCGAGAAGGTCCGGACGCATATCTACGCCACCATGGAGGAGGGCGCTGGAGAGTTGGCCCGCGAACTGGCCACCAGCATCCGCGAACGCCAACGCGAGGGCAAACAGTTTGTCCTGGCCGTGCCTGGCGGACGGTCGCCGTACCCCATCTTCCGACAGCTGATCCGTATGCACCGAGAGGAGGGACTCAGCCTGCGCAACGTGGTCGTCTTCCTCATCTACGAGTTCTATCCGCTCGCGAACGAGGCATACAGCAACATGCACCTCCTGCGCGAGGTCTTCCTTGATCATGTCGACATCCCCAAGGGCAACGTCTACAGCCCCGACGGATTCATCGATAAGAACGATATCTACGACTTCTGTCGGCGTTACGAACAGCGCATCCGCGAGTGTGGCGGCATCGACTGCATGCTGCTCGGCGTGGGGCAGGCGGGGACGATCGGCGTGAATAGCGCCGGAACGTCCGTTAGCTCGCGCACACACCTCGTGCTCATGGACGACACCTCGCGCAAGGAGTCAGCGCAGCTCTTCCGGTCGATCGACAATGTGCCTGCGGGCGTGATTACGATGGGTCTTGGCACGCTCATGGAGGCGGCCAAAGTGGTGCTTGTGGCATGGGGAGAAAACAAATCACGGATCATCCGTGAGACGATCGAGGCCCCCGCGAGCGATGCCGTGCCGTCCACCTGTCTACAACACCACCCGAACGCCAAGGTCGTAATTGACCTCTCGGCCGCGGGTCAACTGACACGCATCAGTCACCCGTGGCTCGTCACGCCGTGTGTGTGGGATAATAAGCTGATTCGCCGCGCCATCGTTTGGCTCTGCGCGCAGACCGATAAGCCGATCCTGAAGCTCACCAACAAGGATTACAGTGAGCACGGACTGGGCGAACTGCTGGCTCTCTACGGATCGGCCTACAACGTGAACATTCGCATCTTCAACGACATTCAGCACACCATCACGGGTTGGCCGGGCGGCAAACCCAACGCCGACGACTCGAACCGTCCGGAGCGCGCCAAGCCCTATCCGAAGCGTGTCATCGTTTTCAGTCCGCACCCGGACGATGACGTGATCTCGATGGGCGGCACACTGCGCCGACTCTGCGATCAGCAGCATGAAGTTCACGTGGCCTACGAGACGTCTGGCAACATTGCCGTGGGCGACGATGAGGTGATCCGCTATTGCGAGTATCTGCGCGACGTCAGCGAGCGCTACGCACCGGGCGAGACCCCCATCCGCGAGAAGGCCGAGGAGATCATCCGCTATCTGCGTTACGAAAAGAAGGAGGACGGCCAGCCTGAGCGCCCCGATGTGCTCTTCATGAAAGGCACGATCCGCCGTGAGGAGGCGCGCCACGGCTGCCGCTATTCGGGCGTGAAGGACGAACGTGTGCACTTCCTCGACCTGCCGTTCTACGAGACGGGACTCGTGAAGAAGAATCCGCTGGGGCAGCGTGACGTGGATATCGTCAAGCAACTGCTGACGGAGATCAAGCCGCACCAGATGTTCGTGGCCGGCGACTTGGCCGATCCGCACGGCACGCACAAGGTCTGCCTCGACGCCGTCCTGGCCGCCGTGGACGAGATGAAGGACGAGGAGTGGATGAAGGATTGCCGCATTTGGATGTACCGCGGTGCGTGGGCCGAGTGGGAGATGGACCACATCGAGATGGCCGTGCCCATCAGTCCGGAGGAGCTGCGCTACAAGCGTAACGCCATCCTCAAGCACCAGTCGCAGGCCGAGAGCGCGCCGTACCTCGGCGACGACGAGCGACTCTTCTGGCAGCGCGCCGAGGATCGCAACCGCGCCACGGCCGAGATGTACAAGCACCTCGGGCTGGCGGCTTACGAAGCCATCGAGGCCTTCGTGCAATACATTCCCATCGACTGAAAGGGCGCGGAGGGATGCTGAAGTTTTTCAAAGACTGGATGCTGCCGATCGCCATGTTGGCCGGTGCGCTGACCTATCCGTGGGTCAGCCGCCTGGCCTTCCTGACGCCCTACTTGATCTTCGCCATGCTGCTCTTCACCTTCAGCAAGATCGAGCCGGGCGACATCCGTCTGCGTCGCGAGCACGTGTGGCTGCTGCTTGTCCAACTGATTGGCAGCGGCGGCCTCTACTTGCTGCTGCGTCCCGTCGATCGGATCATCGCCAGCGGCGCTTTGCTCTGTCTGCTGACGCCTACGGCCGCCTCCGCGCCCGTCGTCACGGGTATGTTGGGCGGCGACGTGGGCTTCCTCACTTCCTATGTCATCCTCTGCAACGTCACCGTGGCGCCCGTCGCTCCCGTCTACTTCTCCCTGATCGGCATTTACGGCAGCGAAAACTTGCCCTTTGTTCAGGCGCTCTTGTTCGTCTGCAAACGCGTCTTCACCCTCCTCCTTTTGCCTCTGCTCACGGCCTTCGCCATCCGTCGGTTTGCGCCCGGATTGCGGCGCGTCATGCTCCGTGCGCCCCGCATGTCGTTCTACCTGTGGGCCTTTTCGCTGTTCATCGTCACGTCGGTCACTGTTCGCTTCCTGATTGATCATGGCGGCGAGAATCCGCGGGCGGTAGTGGGGCTGCTCCTCGTCTCGCTCGTGCTGTGCGTGGCGCAGTTCCTCATCGGACGGTGCATCGGCCGTCGTTACGGTGATCCGATCTCGTCCGGCCAAGGCCTCGGGCAGAAGAATACGATCCTTGCCATTTGGATGGCCCAGACGTACCTCCATCCGCTGACGGCTGTCGCACCGTCGGGCTACATCCTCTGGCAAAACATCATCAACAGCTACCAGCTGTGGCGACACGGGAAGAGGAAGAACTAACGACGGAAAACTAAAAACAAACGAGTCCTGCCGGTGGGAAGAGAGGCGCAAAAGCATACGCCATTTCTCCTGCCGGCAGGACTTGTTCTTTGTGGCGAAGGCCCACGTCTTGCGCTCACTGGATGCCTATTCGTGAGCGATCGGCCTCGCGGCGCTGCTTCTCCTTGTAACGGCTGAAGCGGTAGGTGAGGCGGAGCCTGACGGAGCGACTGATCCCGCCGGTGTAGTCGTAGTCGCTCCACTGCGACTGGTATCGGGTGCGGGCTATCGGCGTGGCGCTCTCGAAGAGGTCGTTCACGTTGAGAGCGATCAGCAGCGATTCCTCCTTGAGCAGTGCTAATTGTAGACCCGCATTGACGCCCCAGCTCTCGCTGGATTTCTGTAAGCCTTGTCGGCCGCCAGAATAGTAATAGCCGTCGGTGGTGAAGGTCAGGCGGGGGCGGGAGAGGAGGCTGAGCTGGCTGCTGACGTTCATGCCGCCCGCCCAGCCGGAGACGTCGTACGAGAGATCGTGCCAGTGCTCCGTCCGGTAGTGCTCATGGTAAGCCGAGGGGGGCGAAGGTCAGGAACCAGCGGCTGCCGATGGTGACCGGTACGGAAGCCGACAGCACCCAGACATGTGATAAATCTGTGTTGGTGATTTGGTTGATCAGCTCGAGGCGGTCGGGCGACTGGTAGAGCTGCGTGAAGAAGGCGTCGCGGACGTGGTAGTAGTAGACGTTGAAGGCGTAGCGCGAGCGGTAGATGTAGTTCAGGCTCGCGATGTTGTATCGGGCCGGGCGTAGGTCGGGGTTGCCGAGATTGACCTCGTAGCCGTCCACCTCGCGGCGGTACGTCTGGCGATACCAGTAAGCGGGGTAGTTATGGAAGGCCTGCCAGCCGAGCGTGAAGACATGGTCGTCCGTCGGGGTATAGCTAATGGAAACGTCGGGGAGGATCGACTGCCGACGGTAGTCCCGGATGCGGTAGCCTTCGCCGGCGAGGGAGGCGGAGAGGTTCGCGCGGTCGCCCGCAAAGGAGATGTCCGTGCCCACGTAGGCGTTGGCGATGTCTTCGTCGGACGTGACGGGCGCGGCGCCGGTCTGTTCGCTGTGGTTGCGGGTGCGGGTGTAGTCGGCGCCATAGCGCAGGCTGATCCGTTCGGAGAGTGCGTGGCGTCCGCGGAGGTAGCCGTGCAGTCGGTCGATGCGTTGGAAGCGATCGTAGGCGATGGGGCGACCGGCGACGGTACCCGTGTAGTCCCTCCGGCTGTTGGAGTAGAGGTATTCCGCTCCTGCGCGCCATCCGCGGAGGGTGTATTCGGCTGCGATGCTTTGGAGGTGGTCGCGGAGGGTGCCGTGCTGATCGCTGCGGCCGGTGAGGGTGCTGACGGAGCGGTCGTCAAACGTTTCGTTGGGCGTCACCCGTGCGTTGTAGTAGACGCTGAGGCGGTGGCGGTCGGCCAGGGCGTAGTCGAGGTTCAGGTAGAGGTCATGGGTGGCGGGGGTGTGCGAGCGGTAGTCGGTGTGGTTGCGGATTTCGGTCGTGTCGCTGCCGACGGCGTGCCGCACGTACATGTTTGTCCGGCTGATCTCGTGCCCGGAGCTTAGGCGGTAGAGCAGATCGGCGGAGAACTTGCCCGAGGCATACATAACGGAAGCCGTTTGGGTAAAGCGGTTCGCGTGTTTGTTGTCCCACTGCGTCTGGACTTGCGCCGTGAGGCGGTCGGAGAGGCCCTCCTTGAGGATGATGTTGACGGCTGCGCCCTTGACGTTCCATTCCGGCGGCGCGGTGTGGGCCACCTCGATGCGGAGGACGCGATCGGCGGGCAGCGATTTGACGTAAAGCAGCGTGGCTGCTGCATCGCGGGTGGATGGGCGACCGTTGATGAGCAGGGTGGGCGCCTGGTCCATTGCGATGAGGCGGATGGACTCGCCGTCGGTCGATTTCAGGCCTGGGGTCTCGGCTAGGAGGTCGAAGGCGGTGGCGAGGATCTTCGATTTAGTCAGGCCTTGCGGTGTAAAGCTCAGGCGGCCGTTCTGCACGCGGACGATGGGGCGTTCGGCGCGCACGACGACCTCCGCGAGCGTCTGCGCCTTGAGCTCCAGCACGATCGTGCCGAGGTCGCTCCGAGAGTCCGCGATGGTGCGTGTCTCGTAAGCCAAATGCTGCACAGTGAGCTGGTACGGACGGGCCGCGGAAAGCAGGCGGAAGGTGCCGTCGTCTTCGCTCACGGCCGACTCCAAGTAGGTGGAATCGGGGGCGGAGAGGATCAGGGCGGCCTGCGCCACGGGCTGACCGGCGGCGTTCGTCAGTCGGCCGGTGATGCCCTGTTGTGCACGGGCGGCGACGGTGAGCAGCAGGCTTGCTGCAAGGATCGGCAGGAGAGCTGTCTGCCGAAAAAAGCGATTCGTTTTCATCACGTAAAGGGGGTTAATGGTGTTTGGATCATAGAAATTATATGGGATGGCCCCGCCCTTTCGATTGGGGGGCGGCGGCTAATGGGCGGCGGCTAACTGATAGAGGAAGTCCCACTCTTTGCGCAGCTGGTCGAGGACGAACTGCTGGTGGATGACGGCACCGTGAAACGCTATGCCGACATAGACGGAGTGGAAGGCGTTGTACAGCGTCTCGGTGTCGACTTCTTTCTGGATCTCGCCGCGCTCCTGACCTTGATGGATGGCCTCCAACCAGCACTGCGCTTGCGCCTCTTCGTACGCCTGGAGCTTCCGCTTGATACCGGCTACGTACTTGTTGATGAAAAGCAGGAAACTCATGAAATCGGCCGACGTAATGTCACTATCTGGGCCCACTTGTTCAAGGAAGAGCTGCACCCGCTGTTCTATTTGGCGGATCTGCGCGTCCAAGAAGCTCTTCAAGGGCGTCTGGTCGTCTATGATCTCGTCCGCCGAGGGGCTACTCTGCAAAAAGTCGATGACGAATTTCTCTGCTACGCCCCTGAGCAGATCTTCTTTGTTTCTGAAATGATAGAAGATGGCCCCTCTGGTGACTTGGGATACTTGTTCGATGCTCATAAAGCTGACGGCATGGTATCCGTGTGCCAGGAACAGCTTGAATGCGGCCCAGAGAATGCGGCCTTTTGTCTCAGTCTTTCTCAGTTCGTTCTTGTTCGTTTTCTGGATCATAAGTGGGAATTGTTGAATGGGGGTTAAAGGGTTGTAGATGGATAGCCTCGTTCGGCTTGTCGGCCCCAAAATAAGCAGGGCGAGAGCAACCTGCATACTATTCGGTCTATTTTTCTTCATGGCTGGAGCTTCTTTCGCTCCGTGGCTCTCGCCGACACCCCCCGCCGGCGGCCGCC
>ERZ773014.1029-NODE-1029-length-18240-cov-25.145340_pt1 | contig 18240 bp, 17 predicted proteins | sample MGYA00580841_ERZ773014 | MGnify/ENA primary metagenome ERZ773014 (study PRJEB29015, sample SAMEA2737989) | human oral metagenome | biome: human oral; feature: human-associated habitat; material: dental | place: China | collected 2067 ...
ATCCCCATGCAGCACAGAAGCCTGAACCGCTGGCGTTTGATATTCGCTGAGTTTCGTAAAAGGAGGAATCTGTTCGATGGCACAAGTCACATACTATGGCACAGGTCGCCGCAAGACATCGGTCGCACGCGTTCGTCTCGTTCCGGGCGACGGCAAGGTTACGATCAATGGTCGTGAAATGGCAGAATACTTTGGTCTCAAGACACTCGAGTTGATTGTTCGTCAGCCGCTCAACCTGACAGAGACCATCGATAAATACGATGTGATCGCCAATGTATCCGGTGGCGGTGCATCCGGTCAGGCCGGTGCAATTCGTCACGGTATCACGCGCGCACTCATCGAGATGGATGCAGAACTGCGCCCTGCGCTCAAGAAGGCAGGTTTCGTGACACGTGATCCGCGTGAGAAGGAGCGCCGTAAGTACGGTCTCAAGAAAGCACGTAAGGCGTCTCAGTTCTCGAAGCGCTAATTCATTTTCTACAACAAAAATCCCTTCTTCATCTAAGAAGGGATTTTTTGTTTGACATTTTTGGAGTTTTAACATATTATATGGACAGAAAAACTATGTTTTACTGAAAGAGGATAAATCCATGAAGATTTCCGCAAAAGGTCGCTATGGCATCGCAGCAATGGTATTTTTGGCACGAAACTACGATGCTTCCTCACCCATTACGATCATCAGTATATCAGAGCATCTTGGCATCTCGAAGATCTATCTTGAACAGGTCTTTTCCCTGCTCAAGCGCAGCAAGCTGGTCAACTCAATCAAAGGCTCTCAGGGCGGCTATCAGCTCTCCCGTCCTCCACGGCAGATTACTGCCTATGACATCCTCTCTTCCATTGAGATTTCCCTGATCGAAAAGACCGGTTCTTCCTCTGAAAAGATGGAGTCTCTGAATCATATTCTTGCCCGTGATGTATTTGATCTGTTGGACAAGAGTATTTTTGAAACATTGAATGCCGTTACACTGGAAGATCTCCTATCTGCACTGAATCATGAGGAAAGCAACGAAAATCTCATGTACTTTATCTGATTTCTCACGAGAAAAGACTCATGCAGACAAAGAGAATGAAACCGATGCATCCACCGACAAGCGAGCCGTTGATACGGATCCAGAGCAGATCCTCCTCCACCTTGTCATAGATGAGATGATTGAGTTCCTCATCGGTCAGGCGCGACAGGACATTCCCGACAATAACGCCGACGAGCGTCTGTGCATGAAGTGCCGAGCGCGCCAAGAGGTCGTAAAGCACCTTAGTAATGATCTTTTGGAGTTCCGGACGCTCCTCGACAAGAGTGAGCATATGCTGATACTCGACATGAAGTATGGTTTGTAAATGTGTGTAGAAGGCCGGCATATGCTCCGCGATCGGATCTACTTCGCGCTTCAGATCCATTTGGAAATGTTTTCGCAGGTCATGGAAGAGCCGGGCAAGGGTTTCATCAAGGGGGAGTTCCTGCGCAAGCCGCTCCTGCAAGTCACGAACAACTTGCAGCAGTTCTGCGTCTTGACGAAGATCCGACAGGCAGTCATGCAGGAGTGCAAGGGCGTTTTCTTGGAGTGGAGAATGATCCCTTCCAAGTTCATTCAGCAGGTTACAGGTGTGCCGCTGAATCAGTTCTGTCCCCTCATCCAGATTGACTGTATTGGTGACCTCGAGAAGACGCGATAAAAATCCATCTCCAATTTTCTCACGCTCCAGTTCCGCCAATGTTTCTCGAATGGACTGCCGCGTTTCCTCCGTGGACACCTCCTGTGCAAGGAGCACGGCTATGCGGGCGAGCGCCTTCTGATCCCATGCATTGCTTCTGGACAGTACATCAAAACGATACATAAGTTCCGATGGATCTTCTTGCAGAAGCAGCTTCTTAATGCGTGCCGACAGATAGGCAATCGCCTTTTTATTTTTCTTACGCAGAAATGTTGCGCGAATAAAGTGAAGAACGGTTCCTGTCAGCTGTTCCTCGGTTTCCCTTTTGTGTAAAAATGCCTCCATCATCGGAATTAAATGGATCTTCTCAATATGTCGGAAAATCTTACGTCGTGAGAAAAACTCCTTTTGCACCATAACGACAATCGCTTGGATAAAGCTGTCCCGTCGACGCGGCAATATCGCCGTATGGTAGGGAAATCCGAGAGGTTTCCGAAAGAGTGCGGTAACCGCGAACCAGTCGGCGACACCGCCGACCAGAGCCGCCTCACTGACCATAAGCATACCGTCCGCCCAAAGTGTAGAGGGGAAATGCAGATGCAGATACAGCGAAATAAGAAAGAGAAAGAATGAACTCAAAAGGGCTGTATTCGCCTTGTTCCACGCTTGGATCATAGCCCCCACATCCTTTCCGCAAAGCTCACAACGAGTGACAGAGCCATGCCGACAAAGGCACCGACGATGGCGCCATTGATGCGAATCATCTGCAAATCGGTGCGCACCTTGCTCTCGACAAAGAGGATGAGTTCATCGTCCGTTTTTTGATTCAGATAGTCACGGACAAAATCCGCGATCATTCCATGATGTTTGTCCACCTCACCGGCAGCCAGCGCCTTGATCCAGCGATCAACACGACTCTGCCAGCTTTCCGAATGCACGAACAGATCTAGTTTTTCATTCAGAAGTTCCCTCACGTAGGGAATCCAAAAGGGGTGATTTCCCTTCATACGATGCTCAATAAAGTCCGCCAGCATATTCTCAATATCTATATTATCTATGACATGAAGTTTATACCGATGAAGTGCTTCATGCAAATTTGGATTCGTTCGCAGTGATGTGACAAAAGAAGAAAGTGCTTGAACACCATCCCTATGCCGCTGGTCATCATGCGTCATCGCAGACGTCAATAACTCCTCCAAACGACTGGTCAGCCACGCGGCAATCATCTCATTATCAAAAAAGGACAAGACAAAGGCGCGTACCATTCCATCGCCCTCATATTCCGTTCGAATGGATGCGATACTTTCACGGAGCATATCCTGAAAGACTTGTGTCCGAACGAGCTGCAACCCCATGCGAATCAGCATATTAAAGATACGATCTGCATGGGGCTCTTCTGTCAGGACATTCAGAAGTTCGGCGAAACTCTCCTCCAAGGGGAGTGCATGGAGCGCCTGAATCACATAGGGTGTCAATTCCTTTGAAATATGGTGACTGTCCACATCGGAGGCCACGTTTCGGAGAATATCCACAGCAGCATCAATGAGGCGTTCCCGCCCGCCGCGATGCTGTAGATACTCCACGACAAGCGCACCAATCTGTTCCCGTTCGATGACATCCATGATATTTTTTTTACTGAGCAGATCATCAGAGGAAAAGAGGACGAGCGACTCCATGATGCGCGCACGGTTCCGACGCAGAATATCCGTCCGATGAGAAATCCCGAGGGGCCGCCCGAAGATTGCCTTTACCGCGAACCAGTCTGCAAGACCGCCGATCGTCGCTGCCAGAAAGCCATGATGAAGAGTCGTAACGAGGAGAGAACTCCCCTGCCCCGCCGTTCCAATTGCGCCGAACACACTGACAGCAAGCGCAAGATTTGCCTGATTTTCCTTCTGCAATCGGATCGCCTCACAGTGTTTCCACGAGTCTCTTCAGATATTTCCTGAAATCAGCACCGAGGTCCTCACGGCGCAGTGCAAATTCAACTGTCGCCTCTAAGAACCCCAGCTTGTCCCCAAGATCGTAGCGCTTTCCCTCAAAGTCATAGGCATAGACAACCTCACGCTGCGCCAGCACCTTAAGTGCATCCGTGAGCTGTATCTCACCGCCCTTTCCCGGTTTCGTTTCAGACAGGATGGTAAAGATCTCGGGACTGATAATGTAGCGTCCGAGTACAGCCATGCGGCTGGGTGCCTCCTCAAGGGATGGCTTCTCTACCATGTCGGAAACACGCATCAGGCGTGCATTCCCTGTCATATCCCCCGCAACAATGCCATACGATGATACCTGTTCATCCGATACCACCTGACATCCGAGAACGGATCCACCTCTCTCCTCGTATACGTCAATCAACTGACGCAGGGCAGACTTCTTCGGATGATAGACAACATCATCACCAAGGAGCACAGCGAACGGCTCGTTTCCAACAAAGCTGCGCGCACAGAGGATGGCATCTCCGAGTCCGCGTATATATTTCTGTCGCACATAGTGCACATTGACATCCGTCGTCTCTCGTATGAGCCTCAGTAGGTCTTCCTTTCCCTTCCGTTCCAGCTCATGCTCGAGCGCCGGTGCCGAATCAAAGTGATCCTCAATGGCACGCTTGCCGTGACCACTGATGATCAATATATCCTCAATACCGCTTGCAAGTGCCTCTTCCACAATATATTGTATGGTCGGCTTATCTACAATGGGCAGCATCTCCTTCGGTGTTGCCTTGGTTGCAGGGAGAAATCGTGTTCCATATCCTGCCGCGGGAATGACAGCTTTACGAATGCGCTTTTCTTTCATCTCATGCACGCTCCATCCTTTATGTAAATAGAGCGCGAGGTCGAGCCTCGCGCTTTTTCTGATATTTTTCGCTCAGCGCTCCAAAATCTCAAGAATCGCTGCGCCGATCTCCGATGTCTTGGCACTGCCGTCCAGATCCGGTGTGAGTGTCCTCCGCTCCACAAGAAGTGTTTCGATTGCAGACAGGATACGCTCTGCCCACTCCTGTTCATCGAGAAACTCGAGCATCTGACTGATGGACCAGATGGAGGCAAGCGGATTTGCAGTCTCCTGACCCGCAATGTCCGGTGCACTCCCATGGATCGGTTCAAACATCGACGGGTATTTTCGCTCAGGGTTGAGATTTGCACCTGCCGCAAGCCCCATTCCCCCCGCAATCGCTGCACCGAGATCCGTCAGTATATCGCCGAACAGATTGCTGGTCACAACGATCTCAAAGCGCCCCGGATCCTTGACGAAGAACATGCTCGCAGCATCGACGAGAAGGCTGTGCGTCTCCACCTCTGGGTATTCCCGACCGATCTCTGCGAAGATTTCATCCCAGAACACCATCGAGTAGCGCAGTGCATTCCCCTTGGAGATTGAGGTGAGAGAGCGTTTTTCACGGCGTGCGAGCTCATACGCATAGCGTATGACACGTTCGCAGCCATGGCGGGAAAACACCCCCGTCTGAAGCGCCATCTCACGCTCTGTCCCGGGATAGAGATGCGCACCGACATTTGCGTACTCTCCCTCACTGTTTTCACGCACGACAATCATATTGATGTCGTCCGGCAGAACATTTGCGAGCGGGCATGGTGCACCTTTCAAAAGGCGAACAGGACGAAGATTGATATACTCATCGAATCCGCGTCGAATTTGAAGCAGAAGTCCGCCGAGGGAAACGTGATCCGGAACCCCCGGATAGCCAACCGCACCAAGATAGATGGCATCGAATGGCTTCAGGATGTCCAACCCGTCTGTCGGCATCATTTTGCCCGTTTTCAGATAGTATTCGCAGCCCCATGGGAAATCCTCGAAGGAAACCGAAAAGCCGCCGTCCATCTCAGCAATTCCGGAGAATACTTTTTTTCCTTCGGCAATGACCTCGGGACCGATTCCGTCTCCCGCAATCACCGCAATATTAAAATGCTTCATAGCTGTCCCCCATCCGGTTCCTGTCAAAATGATTCTGCAATCGTCTTGATGAGAAGTGCTTCCTGCTGACGCGGGAGACCACTACGGTGCAGTGCGCGTCCAAAACCAATGAGGAAGTCAATCTTCTGCAAACGTGTCAGTGTTGTATTCTCGCGCAGTACTTTCGTAATGGCGCGCATCCCTGCAACGCTCGGATCCCTCTGAAGCTGAACCTCCATGGCAAGCTGACCGGCCAGAATATGACGGCGCACCTCATCCGAAATGCCGGCAAGATCATCCACATTATTCTGCGTTACCTGCCGCGGAGACAACGCAGGAACACCCTCCGGACGCACAGAACGTTCCACCGCTGGTGCCACATCTTTGACAGCTGGGGCAATAGGTCTTTGTGCAGGCATACCCCCAAGGGCTTCGAATTTCTCCGGCTGTCTCGGCGCTGCGCCGTTCTCTGCAGCAGGTGTCAGAGAAAACTCTTCATGCGGAAGCTGGGAATAATGCGCTCGTGAGGGGCGCTGTTCCACCTCTGCGACCACTCCTGCAGAGGAGACTGTTGCAGACGGCAGCGTCGAGGAAGGGGTCTGTGCCATTCTCTCTGCCTGCTGCATGATATCCGGAGATGGCGTATTCGATGAGGTGACCGTATTGGGGGCAGTTTGTGATACGTATCCATGCTGTGCAGATCCGGGAGTCTGTTGGTCGGTATGCTGCGCGTTAAACGGTGCATAAGCCTGACCTGACGCAACAGCTGCCTGTTCAGACATCTGCCGCCCCGAACCGGAAGGAGTCCGATACATCTCATTCGATGCAACAGATGCCTGCGCAGAACGCGGATGGTCTGTGGAAGACATTGCATTGGTGGATGTGGATGCCGCAGCCCCATTCACATAACTCTCTGCCTCGGTATGAGATGTTGATTTCTTTGGTCTTGGCGGCGGTACCGGACGATTCATATTCACGTCGCCGACAAGCTCACGGACAGGACGCCCCTCTTTCGCCGCGAGCTTCTCCTCACGACGGATATCTTCCGCTGTGATGATGACAGGCTTTGCCTTTTGTGCGGAAAGATTGAAGGAGGGCTCATTATTGCGCGCTGCAAGGCGTGCATCAACACTCTCCCAACGAAGCCGCGCGGGCTTTACCTGCGTAGATGTTTCCGGCGCCTGTGCAGATGAAGATGTCTTCTTTTGTCCTGAAATCGACGCCTCATACTGATCGCCTACAGAAGTTTCCTCTACCGCAGGATTCTTAGCAGGATCTGTCACCAGTCGATTGGCATGAAACAGATCCTGTGAATCCACCGTTTCCGGCGTAGCAGCATATGTAGTCCCCGATGAAAGTGTAACAAGCACCGCAGCGGTGAGCATTGTTTTCCTTGATGACATCTTCATTGATATTTCTCCTTCAATTCTCTATCGTTATGAAAACAACTGCTCACATCCGTGCGTGCAGTGTACGTGCCCCGGCCAAAAAAGAAGCGACAGATGCGGCACGCAAATCCGGATTGTCGATAAGCTCGAGTCCGTAGCGCTCTCCGTTTTCGCCGCGGAAAAACAAGACTGCCATTTGATTATCTGCCGTCGCAGTGGCATCTGTTATACCATCACCATCTTCATCAATTTCAACCTCTTTGGCTGTGGTGGCAAAGATCGCCTTATTGTTCTCAGTCAGTTTGACAAGCATGATCCCTTCATAACCATTGCTTCCCATAATGCGTGCCAAAAGTGTGGTAGCTTCCTCGGGATCAATGCGATTGAGATCGGGCAGAGCTTCCTCGGGAAATGCATTGATGAGAACAACCCACGCATTTTTGATGTGATATTCTTCGTTCTCAAAAATCAGAATCTCACCTGTGCGATTTTCAAACAGAGTACTGGCAGGAATGACTCCGACAGGTGGTTTCGGACACAGGATCTGATAACCGTAAGCCTCACTCTTATAGGAGTAGGAAAGTTCCGGTACCGATTGTCCCACAGCCTGCACAGTCTCCACATCTGCTGCCTCAGCAGAAAATGCATATGATGCACTGGATAAAACCGCCGAAGCAAAGACGGTTGCAGCTATTTTTCGATACCTCTTTATCATGTGGTTCTCCTTATCACGTTGCAGATCATGGCAAGTGCTTTTTCAACTGCCGCTTGTTTATTTTCTATCCGTGTTCCGGAAAAATTATTTTTTCGGACAACTGTATGTGTGTGGTCGGCTACCGCAATATAAACCAGTCCGACGGGCTTTTCTGCCGAACCGCCGCCAGGACCTGCAATTCCCGTAATTCCCACTCCAATGTCCGTCTGTATCAGTTGACGCACATTTTCTGCCATCTCTCGCGCCGTCTCCTCCGAAACGGCGCCGTAAACGGTAAGAGTCTCCTCAGAAACGTGGAGGATACGTGCCTTCACATGATTGGCGTAGGATACAATGCTTCCCATGACATAGCTGGAACTGCCGGACATATCTGTGAGCGTACTTGTAAGGAGTCCTCCGGTACAGGATTCCGCACAGGCAATCGTCAATCCCGCCTCATGCAGTTCCCGCCCCGTCCTCTCAGACAGCGTTTCATCTGCAAAAGCCATCAGTGCACCCTCTCACCCACAATGTCATAGGTAAATCCCTGAAGGAGGCGGACGCGTACAATATCGCCCACACGACTCACTGTATCGTCCTCGATGTAGATCTGCCCGTCCACCTCAGGAGCTTCCCGATAGGAACGTCCAACCGCAATCGCCTGCTGTTCTGAATCACGCCCCTCGATCAGGACATCCATTTCCTGATTTTCGAAACTGATATTAATCTCCTCCGAGATCTTGCTCTGGAGGCTCATCAAATCATGATAGCGTTCCTGCATAACCTCCTCGGAGACCTTATGCGCCATATTTGCTGCAGGCGTACCCTCCTCCTCGGAGTAAGTAAAGATTCCAACTTTATCGAAACGCTGCTCCTCCACAAAGGAACGAAGCGCTTGGTAATGTGTGTCTGTCTCGCCGGGAAAGCCAACAATGAAGGTCGAGCGAATCGCCACCCCCGGAATGCGGTCACGCAGCTTTTTGATCAGCTTATCCACACCTTCACGCGTATCTGGGCGGTTCATCGACCGCAGGACGGCATTATGTGCATGTTGAAGAGGAAGATCCACATATTTTACAACCTTGGGCTCGGTTGCAAACACCTCGATGAGTTCATCCGTAAAGTATTTCGGATAGCTGTATAATACGCGAACCCATGCAATTTTCTCAATCTTCGCCAGCTCCCGCAAAAGCGCTGGAAGCATTGGCTTTTTATAGCGATCCAGACCATAGTTTGCGCTGTCCTGCGCAATCAAAATGAGCTCGCGCACACCGTTCTCTGCCAGTTCCTGCGCCTCCGCAATAATATCCTCCATATCCCGGCTTCGGAAGCTGCCGCGAATCAGTGGAATCGCACAGAATGCACACCGATGATCGCAGCCCTCTGCGATCTTCACATAGGCAGTATAGTTGGGCGTTGTACGCACGCGCGGAGTCTTGGCATCATAGATGGTCTCGTCCTTCCCCGCAATCAAAAGCCGTCGGCCCTTCAGCGTTTCTTGGATAACCTCCATGATGCGACTCCACGCTCCCGTGCCGATGATGGCATTGGCCTCCGGAATCTCATCGAGCAGTTGCTGCCCGTACCGCTGCCCGAGACACCCCGCAACAATGAGACTGCGGCAGCGCCCTATTTCCTTATAGTCCGCCATCCCGAGTACTGTTGTAATGGATTCTTCCTTTGCAGATTGGATGAAGGCGCAGGTGTTGACGATCAGGATATCCGCCTCTGCCGGCTCATTGGTGATCTCAATTCCATGCTCCCGCATAATGCCGAGCATGACCTCAGTATCAACAAGGTTCTTTGCACAACCGAGACTGATAAAACCCGCTTTCACTGATAAACTCTCCTCTGGCTTCCGTTACTCTTCATAGAACCGTACCTCTTTGATCCAGCGATCCAGGAGGATCTCCTTTTCCTCCTTGCTAAAATACGGTCTGCTCCTAAAAATATTGATATTCTTCCCCGCAAACATCTGATAGGAAAGCGTCATGGGATTCGTCGTCAGGAAATAGAAGCGATGCTGCGCAAGTGCAAGCTGTGCCTCATCCGACAGCAGCCAGTCCGCAAACACCTCTGCCGCGCGCGCATCACGCTCCGGCGAGCGAAATGCAATGCCCGTGCCATAGATGACAGCAGACGTCCCATCTGTAGGATAAAGAATGCGAATGGGATATTCGTCGTGCACATAGCGGAGCGTTTCGCTCAAAACTGCCACCGAAAGATCCACCTCGCCCATTCCCGCCTGTCGTACTGGTGTATGTAGATATTTAGAGTACTGCATAATCTTCGGCTGTATTCTGCGCCAAATTTCAAAGGCACGCTGATCCCCATACTCGGCAATCATACTGTAGAGCAGATTCGAGGAGGCATCTGCCGCCATGAAATCCGTTGTTCCGATGCGGACGTCGCGCTGCTGTGCGAGCTGTTGCCACGAGTTTGGCAGGTCGAGATGAGTCCGCAGATAATCCTGATTCACCGCAAAAACCACAGGATCGTACCATACTCCTGTCCAGTAGCGATTTGGATGACGGAACGAATCTGCAACCTGATCACTTTTCTCTGAGATATATGGCATGAGATAGCCGGCAGCAGCCGCACGATCCAGTGTCTCACGGTCTGCCAGAATGAGCGCCGCCTTGCCATCACTTTCACCAAGAGACTGCTCACGCAGGCGTCTTAGAATCTGTTCGGATGACAGCTGAACGAAGTTGACACGGATATTATACTCTTTTTCATATTCCTCGGACAGCACCGCCGCAACCTCTGCCGGAAACGATGTATAGGCTGTAATTTCCTGCATGGGATGGCGCTGGACACCACGCCCCCCCGACGACAGATATGCAGACCCCACAGCAAACAGTGTCACGAGGATGACTGTTATCATGATAAACAGAGTATACCGCTTCATGAAAAATCCTCTTTCGGTTAGAAAAATTAGCCTTTGTATATTATAAACAATTCCTCCAAAATCCACAAGCCATTTTATCCGTACGAGGCAAGCTACTCTTGTGCAATAAAAAGACGCCTCTACAAAGGTAAAAGCGCCCTTCCGAATTTAGGAACCACTGATAAATTCAGCCCGCCATCTTAGCGCATCTTTTTTGCCCGCTTTTTGTCGGCAAATCTTCCACATAGCTTTGGCTATGCGTCCGGTTTGCCTCCTCAATCGGACGAAAAAATCTACGCCAATCTGAGGGGCTATTTTATCAGCGATTCCTTACTTATTTTCCAACGAGTGTCTTTGTCTGTGCCACAATATGCTCTGCAGTGAGTCCGAACTGTTTCAGCAGCTCCGCTGCAGGTCCCGAATGACCGAACTCATCCCGAACGCCAATGCGGTGCACAAGTGTTGGGCATTTCTCTGCGAGAACAGCAGCAACAGCCTCGCCCAAGCCACCAAGAATATTGTGTTCCTCAACCGTCACAACACGCCCACAGTCCTGAGCTGCCTGAATGATAAGTTCCTCATCTAGGGGTTTGATCGTCGCCATATTGATCACGCGAGCATGAATCCCCTCGGCTACGAGACGTTTTCCCGCCTCGATCGCCTCGGGAACGAGAATGCCCGTTGCAATAATCGCTACATCCTTACCTTCTTGAAGGACCTCTCCCTTGCCTACCTTAAACGTGAAGGACTCATCATGGTAGACCGGCGTTGCTGCACGACCGAAGCGAATGTATACAGGCCCCTCCATCTCGTATGCAACGTGCACCATCTTTCGTGCCTCGACATCGTCCGAGGGACACATAACCGTCATCCCCGGAATCGTGCGCATCAGTGCAAAGTCCTCACAGCACTGATGAGAGGCTCCATCTTCGCCGACCGAGATGCCGCCGTGTGTCGCGCAAATCTTGACATTCAGATGCGGGTAGCCGATGGTATTGCGCACCTGCTCATAGGCACGTCCCGCCGCAAACATGGCAAAGGTTGACACAAATGGAACAAGTCCCATCGTCGAGAGTCCCGCACCGACATCGACCATATCACATTCTGCAATTCCACAGTTGAAATGACGATCCGGAAATACTTTCTTAAAGGTTCCGCTCTTCGTTGCACCTGCAAGATCCGCATCTAGGACAACGACATCCGTGTGTTCCTTGCCAAGTTCTACAAGCGCATTCCCGTAACTGTCACGCGTTGCAATTTTCTTTACGTCTGCCATGCTCATGCCTCCTCAATCGCCTTGCGAATCGCAGCAAGTTCCTTGAGTCCCTGTGCGAGTTCGTCATCATTGGGTGCCTTGCCATGCCAGCTGGCCTTGTTCTCCATGAAGGAGATATCCTTGCCCTTCACCGTTTTCATCAAAATCGCCGTCGGCTTGCCCGTCCCTTTATTCGCATGGAACGTCTTGAACGCTTCCTCGAGGGCATTGTAGTCGTGTCCATCAATCGAGATGACCGCACAGCCAAATGCCTCGAATTTCTTATCAACGGGAGCTGTATTCATGACATCTGCCGTCGCTCCATCAATTTGAAGCCCGTTGATATCCACCGCAATGCAGAGATTGTCGAGCTTAAAATGGGCGGAGAACATGAGTGCCTCCCAGACCTGCCCCTCAGCAAGTTCGCCGTCACCAAGGAGTGTATAGACATTGATGTCCTTCCCCAGATACTTTGCGCCCTTTGCCATTCCTGCCGCCGTCGAGATTCCCTGCCCGAGCGAGCCTGTAGACATATCAACGCCCGGCGTGAGGTTCATGTTCGGATGCCCCTGCAGACGCGAATCGATATGACGGAGCGTCAGGAGTTCCTCCACCGGAAAAAAGCCACGATTGGCAAGCGTTGCATAGAGACCGGGTGCAACATGCCCCTTTGAGAGGACAAAACGATCTCGATTCGGATCGTGTGGGTTCTTCGGATCTACGCGAAGCTCTCGGTTGTAAAGATAGGTAAAGTACTCCGTCGATGAAAGTGAGCCACCCGGATGACCACTCTTTGCCGCGTGCGTGCCGCGCAAAATCCCCTCACGCACCTTCACCGCAAAAAGCCGGAGCTCCTTCTGTTCAGCTGCCGTCATAAAACTCCTCCTTGCCCCAATCAAATTATTATCGATACTGCATTCATTTTACCTTTTTTTTCTTTTGCCTGCAATATACATAAAGTCACATTTTTTCTGAAATATTTACAAATGAAAAAGTCACCCCAAGAAGGCGACTTCCTCTCTATGAAACTATCTCAGATCTCCATAATGATGGGCAGAATCATCGGGCGACGGCGTGTCTTATCGAAGAGATAACGGCTGAGCGCATCGCGTACATTCGATTTAATCGCCGACCATTCGCGCACGTTTTCATCCTCACAGCGATCAAGCGCCTGTTGAACGCGCGCTCGTGCCTCCTCCATCAGAGCTTCCGACTCACGCACATAGACGAATCCGCGTGAAACAATGTCAGGTCCCGAAACCACGCGATTGTTCTGCCGATCCATCGTAACTACAATAATGAGGATACCATCCTGCGAGAGCTGACGGCGGTCACGCAAAACGATGTTGCCAACGTCACCGACACCGAGACCGTCAACCATCACCATGCCGGACTGCACGCGCCCAACGACCTGCCCCTTCTCCTTCGTGAATTCGAGAATCTGACCGTTCTCACTGATGAAAATATTTTCCTTCGGCATGCCAAGCTCGCGCGCAAGACTCGCGTGCTGGACAAGGTGATGGTACTCACCATGAACAGGCATAAAGAACTTCGGTCGCACGAGGTTGTGCATGAGTTTGAGCTCCTCACGGCTACCGTGTCCCGAAACGTGGATGCCCTTGTCGCGCCCATAGATGACATTTGCGCCAAGCTTCATCAGATTATCCACAGTCTTGGAAACCAGCTTCTCGTTGCCTGGGATTGGTGTCGCCGAGATGATGACAGTATCGCCCGGCACAATTGTGATCTTCCGATGATCGGACGCCGCCATGCGCGAGAGCGCGGACATCGGTTCGCCCTGACTGCCCGTCGTCACGATGACGATCTGTTCGGGACGGAAGTTGTTGACCTCATCAATGCCGATGATTGTGCCCTCCGGCGCATTCAGATAGCCAAGTTCAAGGGAGATACCGACGACATTCTCCATGCTGCGACCAAGCACGGCAACGCGGCGTTTGTACTTCACTGCCGTATCGATAACCTGCTGGATGCGATGCACATTCGAGGAGAACGTCGCGACGATGATGCGCCCACGCACGTTATGGAACGACTTATCAAACGCCGCACCGACCGTACGCTCACTCGCCGTATGCCCCTCACGCTCTGCATTCGTACTGTCCGCAAGAAGGAGCAGAACCCCTTTGTTGCCGAGGTCGGAGAACCGGCGAAAGTCCGTCATCTGCCCGTCCACCGGCGTGTAGTCCAGCTTGAAGTCGCCCGTGTGGACGATCATGCCGACGGGCGTCTTGATCGAAAGCCCGACGGCATCGGGAATCGAATGGTTCACGCGGATAAAGCCGACGCTGAAGCATCCAATGTTGATGATATCCCCTGCCATCACGGAGTGCAGATTGCTCGAATCTACACCGTTTTCTTTGAGACGCCCCTCAAGGATACCGAGCGTCAGCCGCGTCCCGTAGACAGGGACGGGGATTTGCTTCATCACATAGGGTAGAGCGCCGATATGATCCTCATGCCCATGCGTCAGGACGATTGCCTTGACCTTGTCCCGATTCTCGATCAAATACGTGATATCCGGAATGACGAGATCAATGCCGAGCATATCCTCCTCCGGGAACATAAGCCCGGAGTCCACAACGAGAATCTCATCATCCACGCGGATGGCAGTCATGTTCTTTCCGATCTCGCCAAGACCGCCAAGCGGTATGACCTGTACCTTCTGCACATTTTTCCCATGATTGCCATTACGATTTAACGACAAAAAACACACCTCCATAGTATGCGGGACATCTTCACTGTATCCCTATTTCAATAAATGCTCATCCATTCGATCATGAAATCAGAATTCATCCACACGAAAATATAGCGACCGGAGGAAATCCTCCATTGTCGCCACATGGGAAAGCGCCGTTTCCGACATCATTGCTGTGAAAAAATACGACCGCACAGCAACTCGAAAACCGCAAGAAAAATGATCCGATCCATTCACTTAGGGCTATTCTACCATTCCAAGACCAACAATGCAAATAAAATTTAGCAGCACGCATAAAAAGACACCCTCCATGTGCGGAGAGTGTCCAATTGTACAATAGGGATCAGAAACGCATCGTAAGACCGACGCCGACACCGTTCTCATGCTTTCCGTGATCCGGTTTGAAATTGTGATAGTTTACATTGAGATCCAGATTTGCGATCAGGGATTTGTTGAGGCCAACCTGAGACTCGTTGAAATCCTTACCCGCAATGTAGGATGCATAGGCATTGAATCCAATGACTGGTATTGTGGGCGTGCTGAGAGCCAATCCACCATAAGCATTGTCCTTGTTTGTCTGCCCCATATCCCAACGGTAACCGCCGAGCAGACGGATGTTCTGTCCGAGGACATTGTACTGCAGATAAACATCCTTCGGATTGCCATACTCATCGCGGTCATTACGACCCACGCCGATCGTAATCTCATCCGTCGCCTTATGCTCAATGTAGGCTTCTTTCGTACCGACGCCGACAGCGGTATCATGTGCACCGAGATGATTGATCGGCGCTGCCATCGCTGCCGAAGATAGAGAAAGACCGATCGCCGCAGCCAGTATCGCACATTTCTTCATCGAAACTCCTCCTTTTCTGTCATTTCCTATTATCTGTCCCTATGTTTTGACAGCTCTTAACAGTGTATTACTCTTTGATAAATCTTTAGCACTTAGCGCCAAAGAGCTTAGAGTACTTCCTGTTTCTTTGTAAGGGCAGAAATGAGCTCCTGCTCCTCCGTCATCAGCTCCTGTGCCGCATTCAGTTGCATTTCCGTCTGCTCATACGAGGTGCCGCCATAGGAGTTTCGACAGGAAACGCAGGTTTCCGGACGAATTGCCTCATACACATCTTCCTCGAAGAGCGCGGAAAGCTTCTGATAGTCCCCAAGGGAGAGATCCGCGAGCCAAATGCCGCGCTCAATGCAGAGTGCGACCGCCTGTCCCGAAACGCTGTGTGCTTGACGGAACGGCATTCCCTTGCGCACAAGATAATCTGCAAGATCGGTCGCATTCGAGAAATCCTCCTCGACGGCATGGCGCATAACATCCGCACGCACCTTCATGCCGCGGATGAGCTGGGCATAGACTGCAAGGCTGAACTTCACCGTGTCGATGGCGTCAAACAGCCCCTCCTTGTCCTCCTGCAAATCCTTGTTGTAGGCAAGCGGAAGCCCCTTGACTGCAGTGAGCATCGCCATGAGATGACCGACAACGCGTCCCGTTTTGCCGCGTACAAGCTCAGAGACATCAGGATTTTTCTTCTGTGGCATCATGGACGAGCCAGTGCAGTGCGCGTCATCCAGTTCCACGAAGGAAAACTCACGAGAACACCAGAGGATGATCTCCTCCGAGAGGCGCGAGAGGTGAACCATAAGGATAGAGGCTGCCGAGAGGAATTCAAGGATGTAATCGCGGTCACTGACCGCATCCATGCTGTTCATATAGATGCGCTCGAAGTTCAATTTTTTCGCGACAAACGCACGATCGATCGGCAGGGTTGTGCCCGCGAGTGCGCCGGCACCAAGCGGCATGATGTCTGTCCGCGCATAGACGCCCTGAAAACGCTCAAAATCCCGCGTAAGCATGCAAAAATATGCCATAAGATGATGCGCGAAGAGGATGGGCTGAGCGCGCTGCAGATGCGTGTACCCCGGCATGATAACATCCTTATTTGCGGATGCAGTCTCCACAAATGCCTGCTGTAGTTCTCTGATAGCCCCCAGCACATCCACGACAGAATGCCGCACGAACATATGGGTGTCGAGAGCCACCTGATCGTTGCGGCTGCGCGCCGTGTGCAGACGACTGCCTGCATCGCCGATCGCGTCCGTGAGGCGTTTTTCGATATTCATATGAATATCTTCGAGTTCTACACTGAACGAAAATTCTCCGTGCTCGATCTGCGCGAGGATATCACGCAGTCCCTTCTCGATTGCCGCACAATCCTCTTTCGAGAGAATACCCGCCTTGGCAAGCATGGCGGCGTGCGCAAGCGAACCTGCGATGTCCTCGCGGTACATGCGACGATCAAATCCAATGGATGCCTGAAACTCGTTGATCATCTCATCGGTCGTCTTGGAAAAGCGACCACCCCAGAGCTTTTCGCTCATTTACTCTGCTCCTCCTGCATGAGTGCGCGCACCTTGAGCGGCAGCCCGAAGAGGTTGATAAAGCCCGTCGCGTCCGCCTGATTATAGACATCGTCGTGCTCGAACGTGACAAACTCTTTGCTATAGAGAGAATACGGCGACGTTGCACCCGCAGAGATGATGTTACCCTTGTAGAGCTTGAGGCGCACCTCGCCCGTTACGGTCTCCTGCGTGCTGTCCACAAACGCGGCAAGCGCCTCGCGCAGCTGACAGAACCACATGCCATCATAGACAAGCTCGCCGTAGCGAATTGCAAGCCCTTCCTTGTAGTGATAGGTCGCACGATCAAGGCAGAGGTATTCGAGTTCGCGGTGCGCATAGTAGAGGATCGAGCCACCCGGATTCTCATAGACACCGCGCGACTTCATGCCGACGAGACGATTCTCGCAGATATCGACGATGCCAACGCCGTTGCGTGCGCCGATCTCATTGAGCTTGGTCAGGAGTTCGACCGCGCCGAGTTTCTCACCGTTGACGGCAATGGGAACCCCCTGCTCGAACGAGATGGAGACGTATTCCGGTGCATCCGGCGCATCCTCCGGTGCACAGGAGATGAGGAACATGGAGTTCTTCGGTTCGTTTGCAGGATCCTCGAGATCAGACCCCTCATGGGAGAGATGCCAGATGTTTCGATCCATGCTGTACGTCTTGTTGTCCTCTGCAACCGGAATGCCATGCTGCTTCGCATATGCGATCTCAGCCGTGCGGGAGTCAAGATCCCACTCACGCCAAGGGGCGATGATCTCAAGGTTCGGTGCGAGCGCCTTTACGGTCAGCTCAAAGCGCACCTGATCGTTCCCCTTGCCTGTTGCGCCATGTGCAATCGCGTCGGCACCCTCGCGCTTGGCGATATCGACAAGTGCCTTTGCAATCACGGGACGTGCAAACGACGTACCAAGCAGATACTTTCCCTCGTAGACCGCGCCCGCCTTGAGTGTCGGCCAGACATACTCCTCGAGGAACTCCCTCGTCAGATCGACGATGTGCACCTTCGAGGCACCGGAGGCAAGTGCCTTGTCATGCACCGGATCGAGTTCCTCACCCTGCCCGATATCGGCACAGACAGCAATAACTTCACAACCATCATAATGCTCCTTCAACCACGGAATGATAACCGAGGTATCAAGACCACCAGAATACGCAAGAACTACCTTTTTGATCTGCTTTGCCATATTTGAAACATCTCCTTAATATTATGGAAGCACTGATAAATTCAGCACCGCCATCTTGACGCATCTTTTTTTGCCCGCACAACGCCTGCAAATCCTCCACATAGCTTTGGCTATGCGTCCGGTTTGCCTCCTTGTTCGGACG
>ERZ773014.1031-NODE-1031-length-18210-cov-3.584467_pt1 | contig 18210 bp, 7 predicted proteins | sample MGYA00580841_ERZ773014 | MGnify/ENA primary metagenome ERZ773014 (study PRJEB29015, sample SAMEA2737989) | human oral metagenome | biome: human oral; feature: human-associated habitat; material: dental | place: China | collected 2067 ...
GTGGACCGCGTCTCCTCGTCCTGTCGCGCGCGGCGATGAGGAAGTCGTCCGCCTCGACCCCGCCCGACAGTACATCGGAGACACTCCGATCTCGCCATGGCGCCGCGCAGGCGCTCCAGCATGAAGGTCGCCGTGTTCTCCGAGACCCCCACCTGGGCGGCAAGCTCGAGGGCGGACACGCCCCTCTTCGACCTCGCCAGCAGCCACATGGCGTGGAACCAGCGGCGCAGGTGCACCTTGGAGTGCTGCATGGCCGTCCCGACCGTCACCGAGAACTGGTGGGAGCACCTCGTGCACTGCCAGATGCGGTTGCGGTGCGCGACGGGCGAGCACGTCGCGCACCCGCACCTCGGGCACTCCCAGCCGTCCGGCCACCTGACCTCCATCAGCCGCCTCTCGCAGCTCCTCTCGTCCGGGTACTTGGTCAGCAGGGCGTGGAGGCTGCCCATCCTGCCGTTCTCCGCCCTGACCTGCTTGCGCTTCACGTTGCCCATCGTGCACCCCCGTCTCGGCCTCCGTACCTCGGCACCATGATACGACAAGGTGGGAACACGTGTCACCTGCGACTATGAAGCACATTAGGGAGCATTTACGGGTAATTCTCGATGAGGGAGGTCAGCGCACCTACCGCGCTGATTACCGTTGTCCTTTTTGCCCTTGTCATCGCGACATATACGAGACTTCTCTCTGCCTGGATGACATCACTCTCATTGCCCTCTCTGCGGGCTCTTCTGAGGGCGGAGTCGAGTGGGACAACTCCTTGGCTCATGTTTGCAAGGAAGATGACGTCAAACTCAAGCCCCTTGACGCGGTGCATCGTGGCCAGACGTACCCCGTCCTTCGAGCGGTCATCCATCTGCCTTGCCTTGAGAAGCATGGTGTTAAGCCCGCGCTCGGAAAGGCCACGGGCGTACTCAGACGCAAGGGAGTTGGTCCTGAGTACGACGCAGATGTCCTTGGTGTCACGTCCGGCCTTCACCTCGCGCTGTATCTCGTCTGTAATCCAGTCAATCTCGGAGGTCGTGTCCCTGAGCACTCTGGTTTCCGGACGAACTCCATGGATGAGCGACTGCGTGACATCGTCGTCATCGATGCCGCCGTCAAGGTCATCCCAGCTCAGCCCGGCTATGACCGCGACTGCCGCCTTCCTGATCTCCTCCGGAGTGCGATAGTTGATTCGCAGCCTCCTGCTCCTGCCCCTAATGTTGATGCCGCAGCGAGACAGGACGGCACGCTTTCCGTAGATGCGCTGGTGGGAGTCCCCGACGACGAAGAGGTCGTTCGCGTCCTCCGGGCCTGCGAGGGCCCTGATCAGGCGGTAGGCCGGCGCGGAGAAGTCCTGTCCCTCATCGACCACCACGCTCCTATAGGGAGCTTCTCCCGGGTTTTGCTCGAGCACGAGCCTCGCGTCACGCATGGCGGCATCGACGTCGCGGATGCCTCGCTCCCTCATGAGGCGGCGATAGCACTCGACAACCTCCCAGATTGCCATGCGGTCCTTCCTGCGGAGCCTGTTCCCCCGCCCGGCGCGCTTCGCATGAACGTAGTTCTCCAGGGTGAGCTCTTCCAGTGCGAGGATGACCTGCGCCCATTCGTCCGCGTAGAATGACGGCTCCAGGTCCAGGTTGCAGCTGGCCTCCGCGATGGCGTCCTGCCATATCCCCTCGAGCTCCCTCTGGTCGTACGAAATGCGGTACTCGAAGCCCTGTGCCGAGAGGAAGCGCATCACCCATGCGTCGAGGTTGATGACCTCAATTCGTCGTAGCTCCTCGGTCGAGCAGAGTTTCTTGAGGTTCTCCTGGATATCGCTTGATAGGTTCGTGCTGAAGGTGGTGAAGAGTATCCGCTCGTCGGGTAGGCACGTCTTGGCGAGCATCTTGGCTCGATGCATGGCGACGACCGTCTTGCCGGTCCCCGCGCCGCCGAGCACCCGAGCGGGACCGTTGTATGACCTCTCGACGATGGACCTCTGCGAGGGGTGCAGGAAGGTCCTCCACTTCTCAAGAGGTGCGGAGAGGAGTCTGAAGAGCTCGTCCTCCCCGTCTACCACGACGAAGCTGCGCTGGCTGGCATTGTTCTGGAGAGCCTCGCCGATGTCGTTCGTCACGGAGGCGTCTTGTCCCTCGTCGTGTAGGACGTCCATTACCTCGTCGAAGTCGAAGCCGTTTGCGAGCCACATGAGCCCCTCGAAGGCGTCTGCGGGTAGCGAGGCCGCGGCGCGGTCCAGGTCGGAGTCCGTGACGAAGGTCCTCACGAGCGGAAGCTGGTCCTCCGGCACACCGATTCTCAGAAGCTGGTCGTCCGTGATGGAGGAGAACAACGCTGGAACGGCGGTCGACTGGCTTGATGGTGCTTGCACGGGCTCCTCGACGACCTCATACACCTGGAGGGAACCCGTTAAGGCGTTGACGGCGCACCGCCTTCTCCTTGCCCATTCGTATGCCTCGTCATGGTGGTCCACCCAAAGCAGGAGGTACGTACCCGTCTCTTGCTGTCTTGTGACGATACCCCTGTATGTGTCGTCGATTCTCACGGAGTAGATCTTGTTGTCCGAGTTCCCTATCTTCTCGTAGTGGATGCCGGGGGACGTCGGGTCGGACCTGAACTTGTTGATGAAGGTGCTCGTCTTTTGCTGTATGCGCCTCGGAAGGGCCGAGAAGGACGTCAGGAAGTCCGAGGATATCGCTACGGTGTTTGAGGGCATGCTTGTCTCCTATGAGAATGCTCCGAGGATTGCCTCGTCGCTCATCGATGGTCCTATGATTGTCCAGCCACGGCTATCGAAGAAGGGTGCGTCCTCCTCCTGCTCCTCCGTGAGGTAGCAGACCTTCTTCGATGGCCATGCGAGCTCGGCCATCGTGTCGTCAAGCTCGTATCCCGGCTCGTCCGGCGGCACGATGTCCAAGCTGGCGAGACGGGTAGCGAATCGCTTGCTCTCGTCGTCGAAGAGCTCATCGGCCACCTCCTGCCAGGCGTCGTGGCCGACATGAGCTGCAGCGGTGCCTTGGGAGCCATGGGCGCTCCCGAGCTTGGCGTAATCTCCGTTTGCGAGCCCAAGCAAGGTGACGGCGAGGAAGGACTCGGTGAACTGCATGATGTTGAAAAGGTCGAGGTACCCGTTCCAGTTTCGTTTGAAGCCCTTCGCGTCCGACATACGGTCGTCGAGCAACGAGATCACGATGTCGACGCCTCCCGATTGCGCGCTCTTGAACGTCGTCCCCGCGTATGCGGAGAGGTGCTCGTTCTCGGACGGGTTCCAGCGGTTAAGGAGCGAGCTGCCGAACGAGAGGGGCGACGGCTCGTGAAGGAGCGAGTTGCACACGTCTTCGACCAGCTCGTTGTCCCTGTCGAAGACAACCTGGTCACGCGAGGGGCCGAGCATGCCCATCGAGTAGGCTGTGGCATGGTCCCTGAACGACTGCTCGGCATCGTCATGGGTGAGGTACCAGCAGAGCATCTCGAACGGCGCGAGCTTGCTGGGAGCGAGGCCTGACGGCGACCTGGTAGAGAGGTAGTTGCTATAGACGTCCTCCCTAGGGAGCTCGGGAATCTTGAGGCAGTCGAGGTAGTAGTCGCTGGAGCTCCTGTCTAGCGCAGCCTCGACGTCGGCATACGAGAGGCACCACACCCGGAACCTGCCGCTCCTCCGGATTACCTCGCGCTTGGCGGAGTCGTCCGCGACCCGATTCTTGTGAAACTCGAAGCCGTCGGTGAAAACGGCTACGGGAAGCCAGGGCGACTCCTCGCCGTGGCGGACCTGGGGCCAGAGCACGAAGTCTGGCTTGCACATGATCGGGACTCCGTCGACAGGCCCCAGCGTCACCTGCAGCTCGACGTCCCAGACGATGCCATCGACGGCGAGCTCGTACCCCATCTTGTCGTTGACGAGCTCCTTGACGACCTTGGCCTTGCCGCCGCTCGGCCCCTTTGCGGTCCCGAGGGCATCCACGAACTTCCTCTCGAGCTCGCTCTCGAGGAGGTTGTTGGGCAGGATGTCAGAGACGGTGCTGACGCTGGTCACCTCGTTGTCGGGATTGAGGATCTCGTCCAGGATCTTGACCGCCCTGTTGCGGGAGATGCTGCCGACGTTCTTTGTCGTCCGGAAGGCGAAGAGGCAGTGGTAGCAGCCGTCCTTGTCTGGGTCCTCGTTGCACGAGCACGAGGTCAGGGCGTCACGGGACATCGACAGGACCTGCATGAGAGCGTCCTTCCCCACGGCGAGCTGCTTGAGGTACCCGGTGCCCCCCGGAACCGAGTCGTAGAGGACGAGGAAGCGCTTCCTGTACCCACTCCCGTCCGAAATCGGCTCGTCCGATATCGTCGCGCAGAGGTGGTCGACGTTGCCGAACCGCTTGCGGAGGCCGAGCATCACCTCCGCCACGAACGTCTCCTGGATGCTCTCGTCATCGCTCACGAAGCTCGTCTCAGGGATGAGGAGGCGCAGGGCTTCGCTCTTGAACTCCCGGTAGATGAACAGGCTGTCCTCGACCACGTCCTCTTCCTGGGCGGCACCCGTGCTCACGGGACACGAGAAGGCATGCTTGATGCTCCTCTTGCCCCGCAGCTCCTGCTCTACCATCCCGCACTTCGTGCAGTACCGGAACCCGGGTCTAATGCCCTCGCGGCCCGCGACGTAGGTCTGCCGCCCGACGACGTCCCTGCTCTTCCCGAAGTTCACCTCGCGCAGCATCGCCTCCCGTGCGTACTCGAATCCGAAGTCGAGTCCTGTGGCCTTGTTCTCCACGTGATAGGCGCTGAGCACGTCTGCCCTGTCGACGTCGACCAGCAGCTGGCTGGAGAAGAACTCCCTCGTCCTCCTGTCGGAGGCGTCGTCGGTACGGCTGTCGATGTCATCGACGCTGGATACCACGGTCTTCAGCTTGATCATCTTGTGGACCTGGCCTGCGTCAGACCATGCTGGTGAGCCGCATTTGGGACAGGTCGAGGAGGCGGTCTCGGGCACTATCCTCTCTGCGTGCGAGCAGTTCGGGCAGAGCCTCCAGAGCTCCTCCTCGCTCGTGGAGAGGTCGATCTGGTCAATGGTGAAGTGGCGTCCACCGGCGTAGAACGTGTTCCGTGGGGCGAAGTCGGTAATCGCGCTTGCCGCCGCGCGCGAGTACTCGCGCGTCGTCCTCTCCCAGCGGGTCTCGTCGCCCTCGTCCTCCTCACTTCGTCTTCGTACGACGGTCCTGAGGTTGACGCCGTCCTCCGGGAACGCGTAGTTTGGCAGCAGGCCCTCACGCGAGAGCAGCCCATATACGTCCTCGTTCTCTATTCCCTTGATGACGTCTATCACTGCTCGGAGCTCGTACCTGCGCTCCTTGATCTGCTCCTCGAAGGAGCTGTCGGAGGGCTTCCCCTCCAGCTCCGCTATCGCCTGCTTGAGGGTCTCGCGTTGGGCCCTGTAGCTCTCGCGCAGCTTCCAGCGGTCCTCGAAGACCAGCAGCACGTGCAGATAGAACGGTGCCGCCGAGAAGTCGTCCGCCATCCCGGACCCCATGATGAACGCCCTGAGCGACTCTACGGTCTGCTCGTCATCCCCGAGGTCGTCCCGGAACATGTTCAGGAAGGTGTTCAGCAGCATCCTCTTGTTCGACTTGACGAAGTTGAGGAAGTTGTAGGGGAACTTCAAGGAGTCCATCTTCCCGGGGGCGACGACAGCGAGGCTGGACCGCACGTTCTTTGGCACGATCGCGGAGTCCCCGCGGGCGAGGATCCAGCTGTCCATGCAGAAGGCGACCAGCTGCCGCTCGAGAACGGCGGCGGAATGCAGGAACACCCGAGGGGGCTCCACGACGCCCTCGAGCATTTCCTCGGGGGAGGCATAGAAGTACATGCCCCTCGGGTTCGCGTCCGCGAGGACGAGGCAGAAGGCGTTTCCGTCACGCCTGCCGGCGCGACCGACGCGCTGGAGGAACTGTGCCTGTCCCGGTGGCATGCCGCAGAGCATAAGCGACGAAAGGTCACCAATGTCAATGCCCATCTCGAGGGTGGGTGTGCAGGAGAGGACGTTCGGGTACCAGGGCATTGACGCCTCGTCGCTCGCCTTGAACTCTGCCTCGAGCTTCTCACGCTCACCTCGTTGCAGGAGTCCCGTGTGTTCCGCGGCCCTGATTCTCTTGCTGAGGCCACGGGAGAAGAGGTCTCCGTAGTAGTCATGACCCTGGTCTTCGCCAACGACCATTCCCCCGGGGCAACCCCCGTTGTGGCACGGCGCACCGAGGAAGGCGTCGAGGTTCTCCTTGGCCACCCTGCGCTGCGCACCGCAGACTGGGCATGCGAGGCGCATGAGGTTCCTCGTGACGGTCATTGTCCCCTCCGACAGCGCATAGCACTCGAAGCGGGTCTCCGGCGCGAGCCGGACGAGCAGGCCCGCCGCCTCGCACCCCCGCACCGCGCAGTGGACCATCGCTACGGTGTCCAGCCGATTGGGGAAGCACTTCGCGGAGAGCCTGTTGAGAGCCGGGGAGTCCATACCCTCGAAGCCCTTCGCGCTGCCCCTGCACATCAGGAACTGAGGGGTGGTGCTTGCGTGCCATCCGGGCATGAAGTGGGTGTACCTGTTGGAGAGGTAGTATCCATTGGCGCCGGAAGTTACATACCTGTCATAGGTGGGGTCGGCGATCGCGCCGCGAGTTCTGAGGTGGTCGAGGACCAGCACGACGAGGTGCGCCATATCTGCGGGACTCGCATTCATACCCTCCTCGTTCATCGCGAGCTCGCAGGCGGCGTCCACGGCGGAGGCAAGGGCCGCTAGGTCGTACGCTACGGTCGCGACGCCGCTTTTCTCGAGCGTGCGTCCGACGTTCCGCCGCATCCCAAACTCGAGGATGGCCTCGTAGCGCATCCGATTGGCGACGTTTTCGAGAAGCTTGTAGGCCCCCTCGCCCTCGGTAAGGCTGCCGGTCTCGACCATCTTCTCGTAGTCTCGCATCCAGAGGTTGTTTGGCGCGAGGAACCGCGAGACGTACTCCTCGCGGGACATGGCAGCACGGAAGTGGGCGGGGAACCCCTCTGCGAACCTGGCAAGGTCGAGTCCGTCGCCGCCCTCGTTGAGCCACTCGGACATCGCGGTGCGAAGCCCGAACCTCCACGTCCTGCCATTGAAGAAGCCCGCGCGGTGGGACGCGTCCTGCACGTTGTCGGAGAAGGCGAGCGACTTGCTGTCGTCGTCGAAGCTGCTGGCGAACATCTGGGAGAGTGCGACCTCCGCCTCTGTGGTGCCCCTGAGGCCCATGAGGGAGAGGCCCTGCGTGCTGCCGCAGTGAGGGCAGACGTACTGCCTTGACTCGGAGGTTCTCGAGCCTCCTCTGGAGGATGTCGATGGCTCCGAGAGGAAGACGGGTATGCACTCGGTGTCGCAGACCGTGCAGCTGTAGGTCTCCTTGCGGTTTGCCAGCTCGCTGTCGATGTGGACGTGGAGGCATCCGGGGCACAGCCATGCCGTGCGGACGCCCTCTGGCCTCGGGTCTCGTATGCCCCGGGGATAGAGCGACACGATGTTCTCGCCATCCCCGAAGTAGCTGTTGTAGAAGGCGTCGAGGTTGCCCGGCTTGAGGTCCTGGTCGCGGTCTATGAGGGATATCCATGCGGTCTGGCCGCAGTCCCTGCAGTTGTGAAGGGGCAGGAAGCGCTTGCGTTCGCTCTCCTTCAGGTTGATGGCGAGCTCGAAGCGGGTCGCGTCCCCGCGGACCTCGCTTACGAGGCGCGCGAGCTCGCGCTGCCAGAGTTGGGTCTGGACGGTGAGGAAGGGGCGAGGCGAGCCCTCGCTGCCCGAGCGCGCGTGGCTGACGAGCGCGATGAGGGCGTCCAGCACCGCCCCCGGGCTCTCGAGCTCCGCGAGCCAGGGGTGCCTCCTCGCAAGCTCGGGAGCGATGGTCGTTGGTTGAAAGAACCTGCCCTCGGTGAGCTCGAGGAGGTCGCGGAACAGGGTGTTGCCCCTCAGCTCGTCGCACAGGCCCCTGCGTGTCGAGAAGGCGGAGCAATTGGCCCCTGCGAGGGAGTCGCAGAGGGAGTCTAGTGCGGTCTGGAGGTATCCTTCGAGGTCGTTCGCCATCACGATGTCAGCGAGTTGTCTGCATTGGAGGTCATCCATCACGGGGTCGTCCTCGGGGACGACCCCGTCGAGGAACTCGTCCACCGAGAGGCGGTCCTCGACGATGACCGAGTCGCCGTCGAATGGCTCCCCGAATATGTCGCACGCATACCGCCTGATCCCGTCGGTCGAGCTGGCGTCGCCCATGGTGGCTGACGTGCCGACGCAGCACAGGCTCCCCTGGGGGATGCGCAGCCTGGTCTTCAGGCGCCTCAGCAGGCAGGCGAGGTCGGTACCCTGCGCGCCGTCGAACGTGTGCATCTCGTCCACCGCAACATACTTGAGTGGGGAGAGCCCACTGCTTGCCCAGATGCGCGTGTAGTCGGGACGCACGAGCAGGTAGTCGAGCATCTTGTAGTTGGTGAGGAGGATGTCGGGCGGGTTGTTTTGCATGGTCTCGCGGTCGGTGATGACGGAGTCCTCGCCCATCACCATGGAGCCGTGCCCCTTGTCGAGCTCGCCTACGCAGAGACCGACGCTCACGTTCCCCCTGAGCTCCGGGCTTCCGCTTATGAGCCTCGCGATTCTTCCCGCCTAGTCGCTTGCCAGCGCGTTCATGGGGTAGATGACGAGCGCCTTGACGCCGCGCGTCTCCCTGTGCTGGTAGCGGTACTCGAGTATGGGGTAGAGGAAGCACTCGGTCTTGCCCGATCCCGTCCCCGTGGGCGACGACCGTCGACTGCCCGTCGTCGCCCACGAGCCTCCGCCATGCTCTCTCCTGGTGGATGTAGGGGAGGAACTTGGGGTGAATCGCCTCGAAGCAGGTCGGCATCTCTGCGGCGGTCCGGAAGGGCAGATGTATCGCCGTGTAGGGCTCGAGGTAGAGCCCCCTGCCATCTTCCACGAAGCGCTCGAACGACGACTTGAACGGCTCGTTCGAGAAGGGGAAGGTGGTGCGGAAGTAGTCTGCCATGCCCACTTGGAGCTGTCGTACGAGAACACTCGGAATCATTCGCTCTCCTCCAGCCACTCGGTCAGCTTTCTTTGCAGAAGCTGCTTGTCTGGAAGATAGAGCTTGTACTCGCGTGCGTAGATGTGGGCATCCTCCGGAAGCGTCAGCTCGACCAGCGCCTGATCGCTGCGCTTGCAGAGCAGTATCCCTACCGTGGGAGTTTCCTCAGGCATGCGGACGTAGCGGTCGTAATAATTCACGTACATCTGCATCTGGCCAAGGTCCTCGTGCGTAAGGAGGTTCGCCTTGAAGTCCACCAATACGTAGCAGCGCAGATAGCGATTGTAGAGGACCATGTCGAGAAAGTAGTCCCGGTCGGCAAAGCTGAATCTCTTCTGACGTTTCTCGAAGAGGAACCCCTTGCCCATCTCGAGGAGGAAATCCTGCAAGTGGTCGAGTACTGCTTGCTCCAGATCTGACTCGTGATAGGAAGCCTTGTCGTCAAGACCGGCAAACTCAAGCACATAGGGTGTCTTGAGCAGGTCTTCGGGCTTTTGCGGAGTCGAGCTCTCGTTGGCCAAACGCATCACATCGTCCTTATCGTGGCTGAGAAGGAGCCGTTCGTAGAGGCTGGAGCCATACTGGCGTCGCAACGTCTTCGCATCCCAGCTGTTCTCGATGGCCTCGCGCTCGTAGAAGTTTCGCTCAGTCCGGTCCTCGATGCGCATGAGGGTGAGGTAGTGCGTCCAGCTCAGACGGAAAGGGCGAGCGGCAGGGCCAAGAGCTACTTCAGATTCGCCAATCCCGAGTTGGCGAATTCCCCCTGCGCCTTCCTCTACGAATTCGCCAATACTGAATTGGCGAATCGCCGGCTCTCTGTCGCGATACGCAAGGTAGAACTGACGCATGTACCCAAGGTTTGTGGTTGAAAAGCCGCGCCCATGCTCACGCGTCAAAACGTCTGAAAGCTCTTTGATAACCCGCTTTCCATAGCCTGCACGACTGCTGCCCTGCTGCTCCTCCTCCACTATGTAGCGCCCGAGCTCGAAACTCGTATACACGGTGATGAGATTAGCAGCTTGTCCGATGCAGCTGCGCGAAAGCGCCACCAGCCTGCTCGCACGATGCAACATGGCATCCAAGCTCGAAGTCTGTTCGTTGGTGGCAAGCCCGCCTTCTGTCTCCATGTCCATACCCCCGGTGTTACGTGTGAAAAAGCCTATCAGTCATGCCAGACAAAATGTCGCTCACCTCTTGCTCAAACGGTATTTGTCCTCGAAGAACGCCCAGGCTGTCCTGCAGTCCTCGACACGGTTGCACTTGTCGAAGGGGGCCACGTACTCGATCGTCCGCTCGACCGGCCCTCCTGGGAGGGTGTCGTCGACGTAGGTCTTTCGATATACGCCCGTAGTGCATGACTCGATGTCGCCGAACTTACGCTTGAACTCTGCGGGCTTGAACTTGAAGTTACCCATGGCCTTCTTCGAGCACGCGACGCGCCCGTTGATGTCGTACCAGGTCTCTCGCTCGTATGACTGGAGCACCGAGAAGTCTATCTCGTACACGGTGATGAGCTGGTCCAGCGTGAGACCGAGCGCCAGCGAGACTAGCACGTCGAGCTCTACGAGTGCCTGCCTGCGCATGTAGTCTGTGCGCAGGGGCGTTTCCCAGCACCACTCGCTTGTGAGCCCGCTGAACGAGGATACAGGCAACCGCGAGTCCTCCTTAGCCCATCCGAAGGAGTTCCAACTTGGGGCGAAGCATTTCTCCCAAAGGGCGGTATAGTCCCTCGTGAGGCAGTTGAGCAGGAGTGCACGACAGCGGATCTCGTCGTCGTAGACGCTCTCGACGAGGGGGTATTGCATGGTGGTGGCGTAGTTTACGTGCCCCTTTCCTATTGAGCGGACGAAGAAGTCATAGGGAAGGGATGCATAGCAACCCGCCATTTGCGACAAGAGATTGTATCCGGGTACGGTTTTTTGGTGTTTACCCATGTCCACTTCAGACATGGGTAAACACCATCCGAAGATGGTGTTTACCCATGTCTGGCCGGGAGCGAGGATGGCTCCCTGCAGGGTCCTCTCGCTTGTGCATCCAACAAATTCACGGTTTGCAAGACGGTATTCTTGGTCGAAGGAAGATCCCCAGGAGGTCTTTGGTAGTCTGTTGACCCACTCCTCGCGGGTTACATTACGTGTGTACTTGGTGCGGACGAGGTAACTATCCGCAATCGCTTCAAGATTAACGGAGTCGTAGTTGCTGTTGACCTTGTAGTTTGAGCGCGTAGTCTGGGCGATTGGGTTGGCTACGCTTAGGAAAGAGCCTCCATACACGCTCTCGGCGGAGCATTCGGGGAATCCTATCTGGTTCCTGAGGGTGTGGTCCCTCACTATCGAGTTGGTCTCGTGCCAACATTCGGAATAGGCGAGCTCGCCCTCGATGTCTTTGAGGGTGTGTGGCTGAAGAGCCATGCACTCGAGGACCTCCATGAGCAGCTGCGCATGTACGGACGGGATGCGAGCGCCTCGCCAGTCATTGTCGCCCAGGAGCCGCGCGAACGCCTTGAGCTCCTCGTCGCCCACATGGATGATGCGGGCGGCGTGCCCCCTGGTCTCCCAGCTGTCGTCAGACGTCTTCACGCGCGGAATCGGTCCACTCCCGTCATGGGCGTAGCACTCCTCGATTGTCTGGGGATCGTACAGGTTCCATATCGAATCGAACGCGCAGCGTTCGCGTGGATCAAGCTGGCGCCTGAGCGCCAGCGCTTTCGAGTCGTTGAGGATACCGTCGGGGTGGATGAATGCCGAGAATCCCCGCTCCGAGCAGAACTGCCATGCCTGTGGCAGGAAGCAGCGGTAGAGGTTCGTCTGCTGTCCCTTGAGCAGCGGATAGTTCTGCACGGCGTTGAGGAAGCCCTTCTGCCCCGTCATAGCAACATATGCGTCGAGGTAGTTGGACCGCGCCGCGTGGTCCTCGAGGGCGGCAGAGCGGCGCTCCGCCGTCTGGTTGGCGTTGAGGTCCTTCACGGCGAAACTCGGGTCCTTGTCGGAAAGGACGTACTTCTCGTTCCACTCGAGCTTGATCCAAGGCGGGTTCCCGAGCACGAGGTCGAAGCCGCCCCTCGTCTCAAACACGTCTGCGAACTCGAGCTCCCAGTGGAAGAAGTGGTGCTGCTCGGCGATCTGCCGTGCGAGATCCAGCGTCGGGAACTTCCTGCAGAGGTCGTCGAGGTCGACGACCTTGTCAGAACCGAACTCGTTCTGCATTTGGCTGAACTCGAGCTGCTCCGCAGCCTGGAGGCCCTCACCAAAGTCGAAGGTCATCTGCAGCGAGGGCTGGTTCTTGACCCCAGCGACCCTCTCGGTCGTTCCGACGAGGATAAACGACATGTGCATGAGGAACTCGTCCCTCGTGGGGAGGAGGTCGGCCTTCTCGATGGGCCAGAACCAGAGCGAGCACCAATAGTCCATGGCGAACTTGAGCCGTGCGTAGGGCCCGGCGTTGCGTGCGTGCTCGCTGCGGTAGAACATCGAGAGCAGGGCATCCTTCTCCCTGATGCTCGTGTGACTCGTGCCTTCCGTGTCCTCGAAGCCGTAGCACTCGAGTCTATCGACGGTATTCTGTCGCAGGAGGCGCTGCTGCTTCACCTGCTCCGCCCACAAGCGATCGATTTCGTAAGAGAACTCACGGAGCGAGCGTACCTCGGCTGGGCCATATGGGGAGACGAAAGCCCTGTTCCACCGCTTGATTGCCTTGAGCTTCTCAGGTTCGAGGTTCCTGATGACCCTGTCGTCATACTTCGACATCCCTGGGTCGCCAACCAGAAAGTGATACACGCGATGGCTCTTGGAGCAGCCCGTCTTGAAGCCCACACGCTCGGGCTCGTGGTCGTACCAGCGTATGCCCCCCGCCCTCGAGGAGAGGTCCTTCTCCGTGTATCCCTGCCTCCGGGCGCCGATGAGGGAGTTTCCACAGTGCAGCTGGTTGCCAAACCAAGGGACGTATCCGTCCTGACTGATGGTGTTGAGCCACAGCGATACCTCCCCCAGCTCGACCGCGATGGGGTTGAGGTCTATGCCATAGACGTTGCGGTCGGCGATGAGCATCTTCACGCGCTGCAGCTCGTACTGGCGGCTGTCGTGGGAAATCGTCTTCCCGAGCTCCTCCTGCTTGCGAGAGAGGTATGCCTCGGCAAGCTGGTTGATCACCTCGTTCAGGAACGCCGCGGACCCCATGGCGGGCTCGCATACGGTGAGATGCAGGATCTCGTCAGCGGTCTTTCCCTCGAGCAGCTCCTTGAGTGCGTACTTGACGAGACACCGGGTCAGACTCTCTGGGGTGTAGTACGAGGCGGACTGCTCGCGTTCCCTGCCCGCGAGACGGTAGATGAAGTGCCCCTTCTCGTAGGTCCCGAGCTGGCCCCTCTGGGGACCGGACTCGTGGCGGACACGCTCGTCCTCCGCGTAGAGGCCAAGCTCGTCCTCCGTGACGAAGTAGCCGACGTCAAGTGGGTCGAAGGAGACCCTCGCGCGCTTGACCTCGTAGAGGCGCTCTGAGGCTATGAAACCGCGGTAGGAGAGGAGCGCCTCGTAGACGCTGCCGAGCTGGTTGATGCCCAGCGTTCCGTAGCTCACGCGCTCGGCTCGGCGCCCGCCGGTGGGGCGCGTGTAGCTCATCTGATCGATTATCTGCAGCATCACGCTGTCTCGTAGGCGGGCGTTGTCGACGAGCGGGGTGCGCTGCTGGTCGAAGATGTGGGCCTTGAGGGGCGGAACGACAAAAACGTCTCGCGTCGACTCCTGATTGAGGATCCTTCGGTACTGCTGCTCGTTTGTAGGGTAGCCGTCGTAGACCAGCTTGCATGTTAGCCTGAGGGTCCGGTCGATGAAGTCCGTGTCGTCCGCGTCCGCGTCGATGCCTTCCCTGTGAGATTCGGCAATCTGCCTCACAGATTCGAGCGAGTATGAGCGCTGGTACGACTCCGCCTTGGTCGGGGCGAACCCCAGCTCCGGCCTCGCCTCCATGAACAGGAGGAAAAGCATGCGGTACATGTAGCGCAGGCACTCGATGGTGAGCTCCCCTGCATCGATGGGGTCTGTGTCGAGGTCATGGCCCTTGTTGTGCACCCAGTCGTAGATGACCTCGTTGCCCAGCATCTCTACGCACTCGCGAAGGGAGTAACGCAGGGAGTCCGAGACCTCCGAGGCGTGCTCGTGTGCCTGCCGGTCGAGCTCGTCGATGAGCGTCTCGCCCTGCCTCGCACACAGGTTGGGCATTGCAAGCAGGGTCGCGACCGCCTGGAGGGTGCTCTCCTCCCTGCGCCGGTAGATCTCGTCCATATCGAAGGCGAGATAGCGCTTCTCCCCCCACTTCTCGCGGTCGATCAGTGCCAGTTCCTCGGGACCTGCCAGTATGACGAAGCGGGCGGGCGAGCTAACGTCAAGCATCAGCGCGTCGACGGCCTCCTCGACGCTGATCTGGGAGGCCGCGTCAACTGTCGAGTCATTAGGGTCAAAGAGGGCCACGGGGCGTGCGGAGAAGAGGTCCTCCTCTCCCGAGGGGAGGGCGGCGATGACCCAGACGCGAGGTCGCCCATCCCCGCCCAGATACTCGCGGAAGAGGGGGAGCACCTCTCCCGAGGGAAGGGGGATGCGCTCTTGCGGGCTGTCGGGGTATCCGAGGCTCTCGAGGTAGGCGGCTATCATCTCAGCTGCGTCCTCGGCGGCATGTCCGCGACCGGTATTTCTCGATCTGCCGTAGAGACGGCCGTAGAGCTTACCGGCATCCCGGAGCCTCTGGTATGGCGTCTGACCACCCGATGCCTCGGCGTCAGCGCGCCATGCCCTGAGGGTCTCCGTGACGCTCTGCTCGAAGTACGTGGCGAGGTAGTGGTCGGTGTAGAACTCGTTGACGTTATGTATGCCTGTGAGGTCGATTGCCATCTCTCACGCCCCTACGAAGGTTGCCTGGATGCGGATGTTGGGGTTGTCCTCGATCTCGAGGGTGTCGCTGACCCAGTCGACGTAGTGATCGAAGAGGTCGTCAATCTCCCTGAGTTTTCTCGTACGTCCGCTCTCGAACCCAGGCAGCGCCATCTGTACCAACTTGTGGCGCTCCCGGAGGTCGTTGAGCTTGTCAATTTCCTCGTTTATCTGCGGATCGATGGATTCCTTGTAGGAGTTGTAGGAGGAACTCATACGGATTCGTGCGGCGTCGACGGCGTCGACGCAGAGGCTCTCCGCCCTGTCGGCGTCCTGCTGCGTCAACAACCTGCGGTTGGGAATCCCGGCGTCGTCGATGCCGGTGAGCTTGATTGACTCATCGAGGGTGAGCTCGCGCTCGAAGGCGCTGCCTTCGAAGAGGAGCCCGAACCACTCGTCAACGACGGGCGATGACTTCCTGTTGGGGTAGATGCCCTGGACGAGGAACAGCGTCTGGTTGGTACCGAGTGCGTCGGCATGCACGAGCGGTGCCTCGTTGCGACCGAACAGCTGCATGGTGGACCGGTCCTCGATCCAATCGAAGATGGGGTGCAGCGGCCAGAGGAACTGCGCCTGGGGCCAGTTCCCTATCTCGAAATCCGAGCTCCGCGCTCGGTCTGCCTCGCGCATGCAGAAGCCGCGGTCGGGGCTGAGCACGAGGATGCCGTCCCCGTCCGCGCGTTCCGGCGCTATCTTTCTCAGGCGGCGCGAGAGCTCGCCGGCAGGGTCTAGCTTCAGCCTCACGCCCGCGACCCCGTCAAGCGGGGTTCTGCTGACGATGCCTCCGGCGCCACCGAACGCCTCGACGCCCTCTTGGAGGAACTCCATGTCGGTGAGGAGGGTGTGGTCCTCGATGGTGGGAACCTGACCTACGGTGTCCTCCTGGGCCTCTCCGATGAACAGGTCGAGTAAGGAGAACCCGTCGTCTCCTCCGTCGTCCACAAACAGGTTAGAAAAGGCCTCTGCGTCCGACCCCTGCTCTATAGCCTGCTCGACCACCCTCGTCTCCTCGTCGACGCTGAACTTGCCGAGAAGCATCGATGGGTCGCCGATGTTGTCATGGGCCTGCTGCTCCTTCTCGATGAGCACCTGGATGATGCGGGCATCTCCGCGGATGCGCTCGTTTGCCGCCGTTGTCGTGAGAAAGCGGATCTCCGGCCTCTGCTGCTGACCGTACCGGTCGACGCGGCCGTTCCGCTGCTGGAAGACCATGAGCGACCAAGGGGTGTCGAAGTGCACGAGGCGGTGGCACAGGTAGTGGAGGTTGATGCCCTCGGAGGCGACGTCGGAGGCGACGAGCACCCGGACGGCCTTCGACTCGTTGCCGAAGTCGGAGACCAGCTCCTGCTGCTCCATGTCGCTCATTCCCCCGTGCATGGTGTGGACCTGCTCCGAAGTGAGGACAAGGTCTTGTCTGAGGTGCTCGGAGACCCAGCGCATGGTCTCGATTCGCTCGGTGAAGATGACGAGGCGGTCGCGTGTGTCGGTGGGGTTCCACGCATAGGATGGGTCACGGAGCAGCCCGAGGAGGCCCTGGTAGCGCGAGAAGCTGTCTGGGCCGATGGCTCCGAGGGCGGCTCTGAAGGTCTCGAGCTGTCCCAAGTCGTGGATGCTGTCCGCATCGTCTCTCTGGGCGAGGCGTCCGATTCTGTTGTCGACAGTCTCGAGGCATGCAGCCGGGCTTGAGAAGAGGGCCTTCTCAAGGACTATCTTGAAGAGTCCGCTGCCTGTGGATTTCCTTCTCGCATCCATCCTGAGGTCGAGCCCGTCGAACGCATCGTATGCCCGCTCCTCCTGTGGGCTCGCGACTGACGGCACGAGCTCGACGTTGCGCTCCAGGAAGGTGCCTGCCGCCTGGTTGCGGACGTCCTTCTTGAAGCGGCGCACGCAGAGGCCCTTGACATCATCTGGGGTGTAGTTGTCGGGGTCCGTGATGGCTGTCGGGTCGAGCATGTTCATGAAGGACGCGAAGCTGCGCGCCCTGCCGTCGTGGGGCGTGGCAGAGAGCATGATGAGCGTGTCGGAGCGGTTCTTGAGGCGCTCGGCTAGGCGGTTGCGTTGGGAGCGGTTGCCACGTTCTGCCACGTTCTGTGCCTCGTCGACCACGATGATGTCCCAGTAGGCGTTCTCAAGGTGGATTCCGTACTCCACGCCCCGCTTGATGGTGTCTATCGAGACTATCGCCTTGTCGTAGTAGAAGAACGGGTTGGCGTTGGAGGGCAGCTCCGCGCGGATGCGCTGGATCTTGGTCGAGTCGCGCCGCACCAGCGGGATGGTGAAGCGGTTCCACATCTCCATCTGGAACTGCGTGAGCATGCTCTTCTCGGTGATCACGAGGATGCGTCTGCCCTTGCCACGGACGATGAGCTCGCTCATGAGAATGCCCGCCTCGAGCGTCTTGCCTAACCCTACTGTGTCAGCAATGAGGATGCGCTGCCGCGTGTGCCGGAGAGCCTGGTAGGCGGGTTCGAACTGGAAGGGAAGCGGGTCCATCGCGGCATGCTGGCCGATGTGCAGGGCGTTGTCCGTCGGGACCTTCCTGCGGATGGAACTCTCGAGGTAGAGCCTGGTGTCCCTGTACATGGGGGACTCGTCGGGCACAAGCCTAGTCTTCGCGGGGTCGACCGGGATGACCTCGTCTAGGTCGGAGAGGAACACCGCCTCGCGCCCGTGAACGAGCGGGCTAATTCCCTCGCAGAGCAGCGCCTTGTTGCCCAGGGTGTTTGTGTCGATGCGCTTGACCAGCCACTCCTCGCCCCTGATCAGGACCCGGGAGCCAGGGGCCACGTCCTGGATGGAGGATGCCGTCATTTCGCGCTCGCCTCCCCAGAGATGATTGCGTCTGCAAGCAGCGCGGTGATGTATGCGGAGACGCTGACGCACTTGTCCTCAGCGGCCCTGGTGACGGCTTCCTTCAATTCGGGGGTGACGGCGAAGATGATTCGCTCGCTCTTCTTCCCGTTGAGCAGGGATTTCCTGAGGTCGAGGCCAGAGTCCACGAGCACCTCCCAATACGGCATAACAGCTATATAAGATACTAGACCTCTACTGCGTGAGACACAACTGAAAGAGAGCTCTTGCCAGACATCTATTTCGCTGTGTGGTTTTCAGCGCATAGCGAGAAATGTTCACCTTGCCTGTCATGAGCGCTCAACGAGAGGGTATGGGCCCCTTTCCGTCCCCACAAGCGTTAGGGGTGCCTGCGCGTGCGGGACGGGCGGCGGAGGGGCTTGGCCTCCGCC
>ERZ773014.1034-NODE-1034-length-18201-cov-7.547283_pt1 | contig 18201 bp, 17 predicted proteins | sample MGYA00580841_ERZ773014 | MGnify/ENA primary metagenome ERZ773014 (study PRJEB29015, sample SAMEA2737989) | human oral metagenome | biome: human oral; feature: human-associated habitat; material: dental | place: China | collected 2067 ...
TAAGTTCCATATTCTTGTTGTTTTTTATTACTTAATGCAAAGATAAGAATTATGTTGACCTTACACACTTTTTTAGACACTACCGCGCATAGAAAGCGTTGCAGCACTTTGAACACAATCATAAAAAATCGCACGAACTTAAAAGCTCGTGCGATTTTTCTATGATTCTCACGCGGTGAAGCCTATTCTTCAACCACGCTAAAGTCGCTCTTTGTTACACCACAAACGGGGCAAACCCAATCTTCAGGGATATCCTCGAAAGCGGTTCCTGCTGCGATGCCGCTATCGGGATCGCCTACTGCGGGGTCGTAAATGTACCCGCAAACGTCACATACATACTTCTTCATAATTGTTTTTGTTTTAAAATTAAACTTCTATTTTGTTTTCAGTGCAAAATCTTTACCATATTCTCGGCACGCTGCCAAGGCCGCCTCGTCGGGCACCCACAGCATTTTAATGCCATCGTTCACCAATTCAAAGCCAGCTTCTACAAGATGCTCGCTAATCATTTTGGGGGCATCCCCACTCCATCCGTAAGAACCGAATGCGGCGGCCTTTTTGTTTTTCAGTTTCAAACCACGGGTCATCTCTAAAATGCCTGCAATGGCATAGGAGAAACCATAGTTGATGGTGGGCGAGCCAACCAATACGGCCTTCGAATGAAACAGCTCGGTGAGAATATCGTTTTTATCTTCTTTGGCTGCGTTAAAGAGCTTCACGGTCACTTCTTTATCGGCTTCGAGAATGCCCTCAGCAATGGATTCGGCCATCTTGCGCGTGGCATTCCACATGGTGTCGTAGACCAATGTGATTTGATTTTCCTGATAGCCCTGCGACCATTCCAAATATTTATCAATGATTTGCTGTGGATTCTTTTTCCACATTACACCGTGGCTGGGGCAAATCATCTTCAGCGGAAGGTTCATGCCCATCAATTCTTTCACCTTGCGGTTAGCCATGGGGCTATACATATTGATGATGTTGGCATAATATTTCTCGGCCTCCCACATCAGGTCGTCTTGCTTCACGAGGTCGTTATAGAGCGACTCGGTAGCAAAATGCTGCCCAAAAACGTCGTTGGAGAACAATATCTCGTCACCCGATAGATAGGTCATCATCGTGTCGGGCCAGTGCAACATCGGTGCTTCAATGAACGTCAGTGTCTGACGACCGAGGCTCAAGGTGTCGCCCGTTTTCACGTTTACAAAGTTCCAATCCTGATGATAGTGCCCACGCAAAATAGCCTCACCCTTCTTGGTGCAATAGATGGGCGTTCCGGGAATTTCACGCAACAACTCGGGCAGCGCCCCACTGTGATCCACTTCATTATGTTGCATCACAATATAATCAATCTGCTTGAGGTCGATTTCATGTTTCAGCCGTGCCACAAACTCCTTGTCAAAAGGCTGCCAAACGGTATCGAGCAGCGCCACCTTCTCATCGCGCACAAGATATGCGTTGTAACTTGAACCATGCTCGGTAGAATATTCATCACCATGGAACTTAACCAGTTCCCAATCAATTTTTCCTACCCACGTTACACTGTCTGTTATTTTTTTTGCCATAAACTTTATTGCTGATTACGTTATCGTGGGCAAAGATAGCAATAAAAATTGAGTTCTTTACGCATGAAATATCCTTTTTTCGATAGACCTTATTTATGGTCATATTGATAAAACCGAATGAGCCGCAAAATGATGTCTCGTGGGAGAAGGTCGCCATCGTAGCCTACAAGACGGACAAAACGCGAAAACGTCGCAGTCTACTACGAGCATTGAGATGCTTGAGACTTGCGAATGAGAAGGACTCAAAAAAGGTGTGACTCGCTGACCGAGCCACACCCCTTATGCGAATTGCGCACAGCATGCGCTTTCATTTATAGCATTGCAATAGAAGCACTGTCTATCCACCCGTAGACCACGCTGCACACACCAAAGAGCAACAGCCCCGTGGTGCAGATGGCCAGTGCCAACTTAGTGCTCTTAGCACTCGTAAAGGTGGGCAAAGGTTGGTCGTTGTGCTTGATGTACATGGCCTTCACAATCAGCAAATAGTAGTAAAGGCTCACCACGGTGTTGACCAAAGCGATGAACACTACAAGATAGGCCAACTGACCACTCAGATTTCCGATGGTTGCTCCTTTCACGGCCGCCATGAACACAAAGAATTTGCTAAACATACCGGCAAATGGTGGGATGCCACCCAAAGAGAACAGGGCCAACGTCATGAGGAAGGCCAGGCGCGGATTGGTTTTATACAATCCGTTATAGCTTTCCATGTCGACGACGCCGTTGTTGTGTTCTTCAATACTGCTAATCACGGTGAACACCGCCATATTGGCAACCACATAAATCAACACATAGAAGCTGAGCGATGTGAAGCTCATGGCATTATTGCCCACAATGGCCAACACAATGTAGCCGGCTTGCGAGATAGAACTGAAGGCCATGAAACGTTTCAAATCGCGCTGACGGATGGCAAAAAGGTTGGCAATGGTAATGGACAACACAATGACAATGAACAACAGATATTGCCAATATTCAACCATGGGCGCAAACACTTTCACCAAGATGGCACACAACGCAAAGGCTGCAGCGCCCTTGCTCACCACCGAGAGATAGCCCGTGACCGTGGTTGGCGCACCCTGATAGGTGTCGGCCGTCCAAAAATGGAACGGCACCAACGAGAGCTTGAAGCCCAGACCGCTGAAGAAAAACACCATGCCCACAATGGTTAAGGGGCTGGTGGTGATTTTCACTGCCATATCGTCGAAATAGAGAGTGCCCACTGCTGCATAGAGCAACGAAATGCCATAGAGCATCACGCCGCTCGAGAAAGTGGCTGTGAGGATGAACTTCGCTGCAGCTTCTGCCGAATTGTGGCGATATTTGTCTAAACCAACCAGACAGGCCATGGGCACGGATGCCATTTCCAAACCTAAGAAGAACAATAAAAAGTGGTTGGCACTAATCATCATGTTCATGCCCAAAAGGGTTGAAATAATGAGCAGATAGAACTCGCCTTCCTTGAATTGCGTGTCGGGACGGCGCATCCACTCGCGACTCTGAATAAGCACGATGAAAGCACCCAACGCCAAAATAGTTTTCATCACGCCAATAGCGGCGTTGGTACAATACATTCCGCCAAAGGCTGTTGCTGTCGCTGTGGGGAAAATGTTCACCACAATGTGCACGGCCATCAACAGACACACCAATGAATTAAACCATTTGCGGGGCGACGCGCTGCTCGTTTGTCCCGCAGCAGGAAGCGCCACACGAGGTGCTGTGAAGAAATCGGCAATGAAAACGATAACCAAAAGTGCCATCAAAGTCACCTCGGGTATCATATTTAAAAACTGACTATAATTGATATTCATCTTGAATGTTTCTTTATCGATTCAACTGATATTACAAAGCGGCAACCGAACCATTAAGAATGTGGTGGATAATGGGACCTACTGCACTGCTAATGATATCGTTCGCCCACAAGGGGAACATGCCTAAACCTGCAACACAGAAAATCAAACCGCCAATGGCGAAACGCTCGTCCCAAGTGGCATCGTGAAGCTCATAAAACTTGGGATTAGCAACCTTCTGAAACAGAATCTTACCCACAACACGCAAAATATAAACGGCGGTCACAACAATCGAGGTGCAAGCAATGATGGTGCACACACGATGGAAGGTGTCACCATTCTGGAATGCTCCTACAAAAATGGTCATCTCGGCTACGAAACCCGAGAAACCTGGTAAACCAAGGTTGGCTAAACCCGCAACAACATAGGAGACGGAAAGGAATGGAATGACTTTCATCAAACCTCCCAAATAGCGCACATCACGCGTACCTGCACGGTGATAGATCATACCGATGCAAGCGAAGAAAAGCGCCGTCATCAATCCATGTGATAACATCTGCAACACAGCACCCGTGATGGCTGTTTGCGTCATCATGCACAATGCAAAGAGCACCATGCCACAGTGCGACACTGAAGAATAAGCATTGATATACTTCAAATCGGTTTGCACGCAAGCTGAAAGAGCACCATAAATAACAGAGCAGGTAGTCAGTATCAAGAATATCCAAGAAAGCTGTTGAGCAGCCTCAGGCAACAAATACATCGCTATGCGGAAACAACCATAACCACCTAATTTCATCAATACACCTGCATGAAGCATCGAAACGGCTGTTGGCGCCGAGGCATGACCATCGGGAGACCATGTGTGGAAAGGAAACAAAGCTCCAAGCACACCAAATCCAATAAAAATCAAGGGGAAGAACACCTTTTGCACGGCAACGGGAATGTTGTGCATAGCCGCAATCTCGTTGATATCCATCGTGGTGGCTCCGCTGAAATAATAAATACCCAAAATACCTATAATCAACAAAGCACTACCACCCATCAGCATTAAGGTGAGCTTCATTGCCGCATATTCCTTAGGACCTGTCCCCCAAACACCTATCAACAGATACATGGGGATGAGCGCAACCTCATAAAACATGAACATTGTAAATAGGTCGGTTGAAATGAAGAAGCCAAACACACCGATACTTAGCAACACAAACCATAAAAAATATTCTTTCTTCATGGGTTCCAACTGCCACGAAGCAAAGGTGCCTGTGAAGACAATAACAGCTGACAACAATATCATTACAACCGAAATACCATCTACACCAATACTATAAGCTATATGCAAAGGTGCAAACCAAGGCACACTATAGGTGAAAAGCATGAGATCGGTATTCCCTGCATGGCGCAACTGGATAAAAGATATCGTGAGCCATATCGCTAACCCCAACAGAGCTGAAGCACCTACAACCATTACACCACGCACCTGATTATCATTTTTGGACAACCATAGACCGATGAGCATCAGAACGGGAATAACAACGAATAATGTTAATATATTCATATCTTTATTTGTCTTTTTTTCTATTCATTATTCACTAACAATAGATGCATAGCAACACTAAAGCTAACGCTATAGTGCCCGTGAGGAACCACGATGCATAAGCACGGACATCACCACTCTGCCAAGGACGGATGGTCTCACCTGCCTCTTGTGTGCCCCACGCCATGAAGTTAAATGTGCCATCAATGACATGGCGATCAAACCAAGCGATGGGTTTCGAGAAACAACCAAACACAATCTTATGAGTGATAAACTGCCAAATATTGTCAATGTAGAAGCGATTTAAAGCTGCTTTATGCAACACGGGCATTCGCTTTGCCAACATATCGGGAACGGGATTGCGCTTAGGAAGATACATCCAAGTGGCTAAACCAATACCAATAGCTGCAGCCAAAAGACTGAACCATGCCACACTTGAGAACTCAAAGTGCTGCAAATGAATTTCCATTGATTGCCCTGTTGCTGAAACAAAATGCCCAAAAGGAATCCAACCAGCAAAAATTGAGATGATGGCAAGGAACACTAAAGGCCCCCACATCACAAATGGAACTTCGGCCGGACGCTTGCGATGTTCGGGATCTACTTCATAATAGCTTTGCCCCCAGAATATCACATAATATAAACGGAACATGTAGAATGCTGTCATCCCTGAAACTAAGGTCATAAACCAACCTAAGAAAGGTGAGTATTCAAAGCATGCTGAAACAATTTCGTCTTTTGAGAAAAAACCTGCGAAAGGCCAGACACCACTAATCGCAATACAGCCAATCAAGAAACAAGCATTCGTAATGGGCATATATTTATGCAAACCACCCATATACTCTTTAAAGTTACTACCTATAATGACGATGATTGCACCAGAACATAAGAACAAGAGTGCCTTAAACATAGCATGTGTAAACAAGTGGAACATGCTGGCCATATAGCCTAAACCACCTTCATGATTGTCAATCGCATAGCAAACACCCAATGCAACCAGCATATAAGCTATTTGCGAAATGGTTGAGAATGCTAAGCCTCGCTTAATATCGCGCTGACAACAAGCAACGGCGGCTGCATAGAAAGCGGTGAATGCAGCAATATAAGCTACCCAATGTAATTGGTTGGGAGCATATTCAACCCAAATGGGGAACAAGCTGGCCACTTGGTAAACACCAGCAACAACCATTGTTGCGGCATGAATTAAAGCCGAAACAGGAGTTGGCCCTTCCATTGCATCGGGCAACCAAATGTGCAAAGGGAACATTGCACTCTTACCAGCACCGCCGATAAACATCAAGAACAATGCTGTTGGCAATACCCATGCATATTGTGAAGCAACACTCGCCAACTTGCCAACCAATTCAGGATTAGCGTTTAAATCATAGTTGAATGTCCCCACATAGAAACTAAAGAATAAGATGCCGATGAGGAAAAATAAGTCGGCAAATCGCGTTACGATAAAAGCCTTCTTTGAAGCGTGGACTGCTGCATGCTTAGGATAATAAAAGCCTATGAGCAGATAAGAGCATACACCAACTAATTCCCAAAACATATACATTTGAAAGATGTTTGTCGCAACAACTAAGCCCAACATGCTCATCGTAAAAAGCGACAAATAAGCGTAGAAACGCTGGAAGCCATGCTCGTATTCTTCAAACTTATATTTAGAATCGCGTTCTGCCATATAGCCAAATGAATAGATATGAACCATAAAACTAACTGTGGTTATAACTATCAACATCATCACGCTAATGGGCGTTAAACGGAAACCTATATTAAAAGTCAGCAACTCGGTAAACCTAAGCCAAGTAAAATTAAAGACTGTGACCGTTGGATATAACCCCGTCATTGCATCGCGGCCTACAACAAAGAAATATTCATAGGCCGTGTAAACCGACATTGCAAAAAGTACACCCAATACGGTCGTGCCAATAAAGCCTGCAAGGGGTTTCTTCATCTTCATTCCGAGAAGTCCTAACACGAGGAAACTCAAGAAAGGAAGGAGAAGTATTAAAAATGCATAACTATATTCCATCTCTTTAGAATTTCATGTTTTCAATACTATTTACCTGGTCGCTATGGAAGTTCCGATAAACATTAATTATAATGGCTAAGGCAACGGCTGTTTCTGCAGCACTCACCCCAATTGAAAATAATGTAAAGAAGAAGCCTTCTAACTGACCAGGAAAAAGAATACGATTAAATACGGCAAAGTTCAAATCTACGGCATTTAATATCAGCTCAACAGAAATCAACATTGCAATCAAATTACGTCTTGTAACAAAACCAAATACACCAATAAAAAATAAAAGTGCACTCAGAATGAAATAACATGCTACTGGAATATTCATTTTTTATCCTCCTTTCTTGCTATCATTACACCACCAATAATGCATGCCAATAAGAATACCGAAATAAATTCAAATGGCAATACATATTGATATTTATCACTCCCCAACAAGGCGGTTCCAATTTGTTGCATCGGCAATTCTGTATCGGTAGTAGAAAGCATCGCCGACATTAAGTTGCTTTTCAACAACACTGCCGCCATTACTACAAAACCAACGATACTTAATAGACAGCCTTTTAAGACACGGCTGCCTTTTATCTGCTCAACAAGACCTTGTAGGGTACGCTTAGAAACTAATTGGATAGCAAAAATATAAACCATTGTCACACCACCTGCATAGATAGAAATTTGCACAGCACCCAAGAATGTATAATCCAAAAGGAAGTAAATACCTGCGATGCCAAACAAAACAAACAAAAGGAATGTGGCTGAACGCATAATACGCTTTGTCAGCACGCTCATGATGGCCGAACCAAGAATGACTACAGCCAAAATACAAAATACAATTAAATTCGCCATAATCTTTATTACTTGGTTTTTGTATTAAACTTACCAATCTCAATGGGGGCTCCACCCTCTATAAGATTAGGTAGACTTCCGCCTTCATAAATCTCTTTATCCAAATGAAGACGCAACGTGTCTTTATCAAATACAGAGTTCTCAAAATCGTTAGTAAACTCTATCGCGTCAAAATTGCAAGAGTTAACACATAATTGGCAAAACATACAATCGCCCAAATCATATTGATAATCATCAAGAACCTTTTTCTTGCGTCCCGTCTCAGGATTTTCTTCCATGTGCGCAAGAATCTTAATCGTGTCATTCGGACAAGCCTTCTCACACATCGTGCAAGCCGTGCACTTATAAGTTTTATCATCGTTGCGCTTGAAAACAAGACGTCCGCGATGGCGCTTTGCAACATGGAGCGTTGTCTTTCTATTCTCGGGATACTGCTCTGTCGTCTTGGGCGTAAAGTATTCCTTCAAGGTTACCTTCAACCCTATGCCCAATGTCTTGAGCGCAGAAGCCACTTCTCCAAAATATGATTTTTTATTTTCCATTATAAAAAAATCGTTTATTATTTTCAAACAAGAATTAAACTAAAGCAATCCACACCGTCGTCAGTGCTAAAACAACCAACATGAACGGCATGATATACTTCCATTCTAAGGTAAGAATCTGATCTATACGCAAACGTGGAAAAGTCCAACGTATCCACATCAAAATCCAAACGATGGCAAAAGTCTTACCCATAAACCAAATAATTCCTGGGATATAGTCCATCGCAGCATTAAAACCATCCAAGCCTACGACATGTAGCGGCATCCAGCCCCCTAAGAATACGGTTGCAGCAATTCCAGAGATGACAAAGAGATTTAAATACTCTGCTAAATAATAAAAACCAAATCCCATACCCGAATATTCGGTATGATAACCTGCGGTCAATTCGCTTTCAGCTTCGGCCAGGTCGAAAGGACCACGATTAGCCTCTGCATTTCCGGCAATCAAGAACACCAGGAAGGCTATCCAAGTAAAAGGCGATTGAAAAATGAGCCATGCACTACCTTGTGCACCAACGATACCACTTATCTGCATGGTTCCGGTCAAAAGTACAGCACTGATGATGCAAAGCCCTAACGATATTTCGTAAGAAATCATTTGCACAGCACCACGCATGGCACTCACAACGGAATACTTATTATTACTACCCCAACCTGCTAAGAAGATGCCCAAGACACCGATACTCGAAATAGCGGTCAGCAAGAAAATACCCACATTGAAGTCTAACACTTGTGCGCCATTATTCCAAGGCAAGAAAGAGAAGGTGCCAACAGAAGCAACAATCACCAACACCGGTGCAAGATAATAAAGAAACTTATCGGCTTTGTCTACCACAAAGATTTCTTTAATCAACATCTTCAACACATCCGCAAACACCTGAAATATACCCCAAGGACCAACGCGCATCGGACCTAAACGACACTGAAAATAAGCACAAACCTTACGTTCCATGAAGATAAGTACAATGGCAATCAAAGCATAGGCGGTCAAAATAGCAACGCCTACGAGCACACACTCGATTAATATCGATAAAAAGTCGCCTAAACCTAATGTCTGGCGCAACAAGCTATCAATCCAAGTTGTTACTATACTAAAATCAAACATAATTATCTATCAATATCAGGAATAACAAAATCGATTGCTGCACCTGTCGCAACAAGATCGGCCAGTTTCTGTCCCTTCAACATTTTGTCGAAAGCCCCAGTTAAGGTCAATCCCATAGGACGCATTTTCAATCGATAAGGACTCTTATCACCCTTCGAATCTAAATAAACACCAAACTCACCGGCACCACCTTCTACAGAGAAGTACCACTGGCCCTCGGGCAGTTTGATAATGGGCTTCTGTTTAATGTAATATTCGCCTTCAGGAATATTATCGATGAGCTGCTCTATAATATCCAAGCTCTGATAAAGCTCTTGTATGTGAACCATATAACGCGCATAAGAATCAGCTCCATCCAAGGTAACTACATTAAAGTTGACCTTATCATACATCGCATAAGGATGATTCTTGCGCACATCATTTTTCCATCCGGCAGCACGACCTGCAGGACCTGTCACTGCATAGTTAATACAATCTTCCAAGTCCATTGGGCCAACGCCGATTAAACGTTGCTGCGTGATAACATTATCGCCAAATACATCTAAATATTCTTGAACTTTCGGACGAAGATATTTGCAGAGTGCTTTCACATTCTGAACGAAATTAGGATCGATATCATCCTGCAAACCACCAATGCGATAATAATTCTGAATTAAGCGGCCGCCAGTGGTTTCCTCCATCACGTTGAGCACCTGCTCACGGTCGCGCATACAATAAAGGAAAGCTGTCAAGGCGCTCAAATCCTGTGCACAGGTGCCCAAGAAAAGCAAGTGATTATCGATACGCTGCAACTCGTCCATAATCGTGCGGATATATTGAATACGCGCGGAGAGTTCCACGCCTAAAGCCTCTTCCATCACACCCACCATGGCATGGCGATGCATCATGGCACAAAGATAATTCAAACGGTCGGCAAAGGCCAACGTTTGCGGATAGGTCATGCTTTCGCACATCTTCTCCATGCCGCGATGAATGTAACCCAAATGCGGATAAACATGCTTCACCACCTCGCCATTCAAAACGGTTTGCAAACGAAGCACACCGTGCATGCTGGGGTGGTTGGGGCCTAAGTTCACCACAAAATCGTCGTCATCAAACAAACGATGTTGTGTCGCAACCAAATTACCGTTTTTATCTAAGTTCCACTCGGTCGTAAAATCAGTTTCAGGCTCATCCGTCGTGGGGAAAGGATTGGCTTCAGGACTTGCATCGAAACTCTTACGCAAAGGGTAACCCTTGAAATCGTTGCGCATGAAAAGGCGACGCATATCGGGATGACCCAAGAACTTGATGCCCAAGAAATCGAACACCTCACGTTCTAACAGATTGGCTGCATTCCACAAACGCAAAACGGAGGGAATAACATAATCCTCACCAACTTGCTTTGCAATCGTTTTCACCGAACAGCGCTCGTGGTTCTCGGTATTCTCAAGAATATAAATACAACCCAAGCCCTCTTCGCCAAAATCTTCGCCAATAATGGTAACAAGATAATCGAAATGCTTCTCGCCTTTCAGCTTCGCCATTTCCTCGGCAAAGCCATCAAACTGGAGTTCTATATTTTCTAATTTCATCTTCTCACACGTTATTCTTCTGTTAAACCTTTCTGCGGATCGAAATCAGCAGGGACATCGGTCACAATAATCGGAGCCCGTTTGCCCAACTTCTCGGTTGCGGCAAGCGTCTCGTTGCTCAATCCGTGCAAACCGCCTTTTGCCAAAGACTCGGCTCTCTCCTCGGAGGTCATTTTGTGGTTGGCGCCACCAAAGAATTTTTCGACCTTCACTTTGCGCTGCAACTGCATCATGCCATACAAAATGGCTTCGGGACGTGGTGGACAACCGGGAATATACACATCGACGGGCACCAATTCATCGATGCCGCGCACCACGTTATAGCTCTTCTTAAACGGACCTCCGCTGATGGTACAACCACCTACTGCCACAACATATTTGGGCTCGGCAATCTCGTCATAAAGACGCTTAAACACCGGCGCCATCTTATTGGTAATGGTTCCGGCACACATGATTAAGTCGGCCTGACGAGGCGAATTTCGCGTTACCTCAAAACCGAAGCGCGAGAAATCGTAGCGCGAACAACCCACAGCCATAAACTCAATTCCGCAGCACGACGTACCAAAAGTGAGCGACCACAGCGAGTTGCTGCGCCCCCAGTTAATCGCCTGGTCGAGCGAACCCACAATCACATTCGCGCCGCCCTCATTAAGCTCCTTCGTTATCTTCTCTAAATTTTCGTTATCCTTAAACTCCTGATAAGGAATGCTCTTGATGTGCGGTTTTCTTACTTCCATTCCAAAGCTCCTTTCCGCCAAGCATAAGCAAGGCCCAAAACTAACACAACCAAGAAGAAACCGATGCTAACCAAAGCAAAATGGCCTAATTCTTTCGCAACAACGGCCCATGGATAAAGAAAAACCGTCTCGATGTCGAACACCAGAAAAAGGATGGCAAAAAGATAGTAGCCCACATGCATCGGAAGCCAAGAGCTGCCGCGCGTGGGAATACCACATTCGAAAGGCTCACCCTTTACCGGATTATAAGACCGAGGACCGATTAACTTCGCAATGACATAGGCTGCCACTACCAAGACCACAGCCGTTATTAAAACGGTAATGAATAAAGTGAAATTCATAAATTTTATAACGTTATTAATAATTCGCCTCACAAGGTAGATAGCTAATCTACCTCAAATCGCTGCAAAGGTAACAATAATATTATAACTATAACGCGATTTAAATAAAAAAATGCAAGGTGGAGTTTACAAAAGACGATTACCCAAATGCTTCCACGCCGCTCCATCCTGCTTTCGCACGCCCCCCACTCCACATCATGCCATCGGCCACCACTTTTCACTTCGCCAACAATTCCGACACCATCAATATTCCCCAGAAAGGCCTTATCGGAAAATGCATCACGTTTGCGGAACTTCCGCAAATATTGCACAAAAACGCATCTTGCTTGCGGAACTTCCGCAAATATTGCACAAAAACGTATCTCACTTGCGGAACTTCCGCAAATATTGTGCAAAAACGTATCTTACTTGCGGAACTTCCGCAAGGATTACACAAAACTGCATCCTATTTGCGGGAGAACCGCAAATATTAAACAAAAACGTTTCTTATTTGCGGAAGTTCCGCAAATATTGCACAAAAACGTCTTTTACTTGCGGAACTTCCGCAAATGGCATGCAATTTAAGAATACACCTTATTATATTATAACACCTTTCACACGATAGGCAACGGCAAGCTATCGTAGGAAAGCGAAGTCGGCACAAAAAAGAAACAAGGAGCATCTCAAAACGAGATACCCCTTGCCCACAAATGAAAAAAAATGTCTTATGCTTATGCTTCTGCTGTTGCTTCGGTAGCGGACGCTTCAGCAGCCGGTGCTTCTTCAGTTGTCTTAGCAGCAGCTTCGGTAGCTTCTGCTGTTGTTTCAGTTGCCTCGGCAGCAGCTTCATTCGCCTCTGCAGTTGCTTCAGCCTGTGCAGCTTCGGCAGCAGTCTTTTTCTCAGCCACCTTCTTTGCAATAGCTTCGTTCATTTTCTTCTCAGCTTCGAGCTCAGCTTTCACAGCTGCAGCCTTAGCCTTAGCTTCTCCTTCGCGAATAGCCTCGAAACCTTTCAACTTGTTTTCTTTCCAAGCGCCGAATTTCTGTTGAAGAGTGGCCTCGTCAAAAGCGCCTTTCTTCACGCCACCACGAAGGTGCTTCATCATGTAAACGCCTTCTCGCTTGAGAATGTTACGAACGGTGTCAGTGGGCTGTGCACCGGTTTCTACCCAATAAAGAGCGCGTTCGAAATTCAAATCTACGGTAGCAGGATTGGTGTTAGGATTGAACGTACCAATCTTCTCAGTAAATTTACCATCACGTGGAGCTCTAACGTCGGCGATAACAATGCTATAAAAAGCATAGTGCTTTCTACCGCCACGTTGCAATCTGATTCTTGTTGCCATTTGTTTTTATTGATTTAATTTGAATTGAATGCTGCCATCACGTGGCAGCGCGTGCAAAGTTAATTAAAATATCATCGAAAGCTGCAACCGCAAGGGTTACAGCTTTATTATTTTTAATCTTTTAACAGAATGTATTTGTGCATAGAAGGCGTTTTAGCGCTCGTCTTCGCGCACATTGTCGTTGTTCTCGGTCAACTTTTCAACGTCGGGAAGATGGAACTCGTAGTTGCGATTGAACACCTCTTTCACCTTATTGATTTCTAAGAACGTGGTACCACTGTCTTCACTCAGGTTTCCGCTGAGATAGGCAATCTTGTCTTCATCTTGAATGTAGCCTTTTTGACGCAGCATGCGCAACGCAGCCAAGAACATGTATTGCGCACTCACTTGCGCACGCTGATAGATGGGGATGACGCCATAGCTGAGGTTGAGCCAGCGCTGCGTTTTTTCTTTATAGCAAATGGCCAGCACGGGAACGGGACCGCGGAATGCGGCCAAATTGCGCGCCGTTTGTCCGGTTGCGCTGTCGGTGATAATGCCGGCTACGCCTAATTTGCGTGTGGCATCAATGGCTGTGTGCGAAAGGAATGTACGCAGGTCGTGCTCGTCGGCCTCCCACGGTGCTTCTATTTCGTGTATTCTCGATTTGTCCTTTTCGGCTTGTTCAGCAATGCGAGCCATGGTTTGCACTGCCTCGACGGGATATTTTCCGCTGGCCGTCTCGCCGCTCAGCATCAACGCATCGGTGCGATAATAAATGGCATTGGCAATGTCGGTCACTTCGGCACGCGTCGGCCGCGGATTGTTGATCATCGTGTGCAACATCTGCGTAGCCACAATCACCGGACGACGCATCTCAACACACTTGCGAATGATGTTTCGCTGAATGCCCGGAATGCGCTCAATGGGCACTTCGATGCCCAAATCGCCGCGCGCAATCATGATGCCATAGGAGGCTTCGATGATTTCGTCGATGTTGTCGACGCCCTCCTGGTTTTCAATCTTGGAAATGATTTTGATGTCGCTATGATGCTCATCCAAGATCTTTTGCACGGCTTTCACGTCGTCGGCATTGCGCACGAAAGAATGGGCGATGAAATCAATGTCCAACTCGATAGCCAGCAAGATATTCTTTTTATCCTTTTCGGTGAGCGCAGGCAAATCGATGTGCTCGCCCGGGATGTTCACACTTTTATGCGAGCCCAACACGCCGTCGTTCTGCACCTGTGCCACCACCATGGGGCCGTCGCATTCGATGACCTTCATGTCGAGCTCACCATCGTCGAAGAGCATGTCGTCGCCCACTTTCACATCTTTGGCAATATCGCGATAAGAAACGTTGATGATGTCGTGCGAAGAGTCCATCTCGGGGCGACCAAAGATTTTAACGATGTCGCCAGCTTTGTAGCTCAAGGGTTCATCGACACCAGTTGTGCGCACTTCGGGACCTTTCGTATCAATCATAATCCCAATGTGCGGCGACACAGCCCGCACATTCTTCACAATGGTTCGAATGCCCTCCTGCGTAGCGTGCGCCGTGTTCATGCGCACCACATTCATGCCCGTAAAAAATAATTTTCTGATGAAATCCTGATCACATCTGCGGTCGCTAATCGAAGCTACAATTTTTGTTTGTTTCATATCGCTGTTAAAATTTGCCTACAAAGTTAGCGCAATTCTACCATACAACAAAGCTTTTACTTGTTTTTTAAACGGTTGGAAAACAGAGATGCCTTAAGCACCATGCAAATAATACAGAGCGATTAAAATGGCGGCTACAGCCAGTGCCACAATCACTTTAAAGACGCAACCGGTGATTTTTTTAATCACGAAAATACCCACGACGAGGGCAATGAGAATGAAAATATAATACAAGAAATTATCCATACTTTATTTGTTGATTTTATTTAAATACTGTTCTGAATGCGGGTGGAATGGGCGTGGCAAACTCCATTCGGCGATGCGTGACGGGATGATAGAAACACAGGATGTAGGCATGCAGGCAGAGCCGGCCGATGATGTCGTCGCCGTTGCCATATTTCACATCGCCGCAGACGGGATGCCCCATGTCGGCCGAATGCACGCGAATTTGGTTCTTGCGCCCTGTCTCCAAACGATATTCTACCAAAGAATAGCGTGGCGACCGTGCTAAAACATGGAAATGCGTAACGGCATATTTTCCGCCATTATCCACGGGAGATGAGTAGGTGAAATAGGCTTTATTGTCCTTCAACCAATTAGCAATTACGCCATCCGTCTCGCGCATTTCGCCCGACACGACGGCCACATAGCGCCGGTCGTAGACAATGTTGTGCCAATCCTCTTCCAGCAGCAGCTCGGTGCGTTTGTCTTTGGCGTAGACCATCAGCCCACTGGTGTCGCGATCAAGTCTGTGCACCACATGCGCCGTGCATTTCTGGCGCGTCTGCTTGAAATAGTCATCCAGAATGGCTTTCACATTGAGCGACGAATGGCCAGCAGCCATCGACAGCACACCCACATTCTTTTCGATCACCACGAGATACTGGTCTTCGTAGACAATCTTCACATAGCGGTTTTTAAAGATGCTGTTGTTCTGTTTGGTGCGGCTCACGGTCACTTTCTGCCCGGCTTTCAACGGATAGTCAAACTGCGTCACCACTTTTCCATCCACGCGGATGCCGCGCCCTTGCAACGTGGCTTTCACCTTCGAGCGGCTCAGATGATGCACGTGCTGCAACAGCCAATCCAACAAGGGAGCAGGCTGCTCCACACGGAGATGATCGTAATCGCCCGGCCGCTGATAAAGGTTCTGCATCACAAACTAATTTTTTTCTTCACGGCCTTGCTTTCGTTGCTCATGCGATCGACCGCCGTCACAACGTAAACCCACTTATGCCGGCCGTCTTCGTAGGGCAATTTATAGTAGCAATCGGTGGTGATGGCGGCAATTTTCGAAGCATCATCCAACGCCACCTTCTCGCCCTTTTCAAAGCGATAAACCACATAGCGCACGGCCTCATCGCCCCATTTCTTGGCCTTGGGCGCCTGCCAAAACAGCACATAACCATCGTTGGTCCACACGGGCTTCACCCGCCTGGGTTTCTTGGGCGCTTTGTCGTCGAGGAAAGGCATGCGCGGCTGCAACGCAGGATATTTCCAATAGTTTTCGCGCATGAGCGTGGCATAATTGCCCACGTTGTCGCAGAAATTCTTTGCATACCACAACACCGTGCCGCAAACATTGCGCATTTGTCCTTGCAACTTGCGTTTCAACGGCAACTGATGGCTGTTAGGATTTTGCGGATCGGCATTGCGCACGGTGTTGTCCACGCTCTCGCCAATATACAAAGGCCGATTGCCTGCATTGCGGTTCCACCACGTGATGAGTTCTTTGTAATCGGCCACGGGATGACCCACCTGCCAATACAACTGCGGCACGCAATAGTCCACCCAGCCATTGTTCACCCACAACAGCACGTCGGCATAGAGGTCGTCATAGTTTTGCAGGCCCTTCGTGGCACTGCCGCCGACCCAACTCGTCTGGTTGCGATAGATGCCAAAGGGCGAAACGCCGAATTTCACCCACGGCTTCACGGCATGAATGCTGTCAGCGAGCTCCTTGATAAACAAATTCACGTTGTAGCGCCGCCAATCGCCGCGATCTTTAATGCCGTTGCCATAGGCCGCATACGCATTGTCGTCGGGAATGGCGAGCCCTGCCACAGGATAGGGATAGAAATAATCATCGATATGAAAACCATCCACATCATAGCGCCGCACAATGTCAGCCGCCACTTTGCAAATATACGTGCGGTTCTCGGGCTGTCCGGGGTTCATGATGAGCTGCTCGCCATAGGCAAACATGCCGCCGGGGTTCTTGATGGCCACGTGATTGGCCGCCAGTTCCTGCGTGCCCTTGGTTTTGGCGCGGAACGGATTAATCCACGCGTGCAGCTCCATGCCGCGCCGATGGCATTCGGTCACCATCCATTGCAAAGGGTCCCAAAACGGATTGGGAGCCACGCCCTGTTGGCCCGTCAAATAGCGGCTCCATGGCTCGAGCGGGCTGTCGTAGAGCGCATCGCACTCGGCCCGCACCTGAAAGATGATGGCATTCACGCCGTCGCGCTGCAACTCGTTCAACTGCTGAGTGAGCTGGCGTTGCATCTCGTCGCGGCCAAGCCCTTTAAACTGTCCGTTGACACACTGAATCCACGCGCCGCGGAACTCACGTTTTTGTTGTGCGCCGAGCGTCAGCACCTGCAGCAACAAGCAAAATAGGAGGAATAATTTTGTTCGATTCATATCGGTTTGATTTTTTCAGCCGCAAAAATAATAAAAAAATGTAGGATTTCGCAGTCCAAACGCCAAGAAAGCCATTTTCTTAGCATATTCAGCCGAAAACCCACGCCGGAAATGCGCTTTTCGGGATGTGTTTTCCGTTTTTGTCCGTCGGCGAACTCTTTTCCTGCGATAAACAGCTCGGAATATCGGCGGCGAACCCCTCGCCACGACTATTCCATCATGTTTGTGCAGCGGAAAGCCCCTCGCCGCGACTATTCCATCATGTTTGTGCAGCGGAAAGCCCCTCGCCACGACTATTCCATCATATTTGTGCAGCGGAAAGCACCTCGCCGCGACTATTCCATCATATTTGTGCAGCGGAAAGCCCCTCGCCGCGACTATAAACGCATGTTAGTGCAGCGGCGAGCACCTCGCCACGACTATTCCATCATGTTTGTGCAGCGGCGAGCACCTCGCCACGACTATTCACTCATGTTTGTGCAGCGGCGAGCACCTCGCCACGACTATACACTCATGTTTGTGCAGCGGC
>ERZ773014.1037-NODE-1037-length-18193-cov-20.564064_pt1 | contig 18193 bp, 20 predicted proteins | sample MGYA00580841_ERZ773014 | MGnify/ENA primary metagenome ERZ773014 (study PRJEB29015, sample SAMEA2737989) | human oral metagenome | biome: human oral; feature: human-associated habitat; material: dental | place: China | collected 2067 ...
TCATCAGCATTTGCCTTCAAAAATCTGATTGCTGCTTTTACATCTTCCACGCTTTGTGGAAACACTCCATCGGGAATAGTTCTATATTCTATACTTGCAACCACATAACCCGCCTTTGCAATTTCCAATCTCTGCTGCAAATAGTTTTCCTTGTAGCTATGTGCAAATGAACCACCTGGAACAAATAGCACTGCTGGATATTTCTCAGCCTTATACGGTTTCAAAATATCCATTTCCAATTTAATTTTTTTCCCAAAATAGCTGACTGGCTGAGAATAAGTAATATTTACCATTGATTTTATCTTTTCCTGTGTCAGCTCAATATCTAAAATTTTACTTTCTCCACCATTTCCCATTTCACTTTTCTCCTTTACTATATACTCAAATTTTCTTAAAGTTTTACCCTCTTAAGTTTATTTGAGTATATCAATTTTTTTATATTAAAGTTTCTATAATATATCAGTTTTAAAAATTTTATCTGATAATCAGCCACATAACAATTGATATTTCATTTAAAAGATAATTTTTGTTTATATTTTTCAAAAATTTCTTGAATCCCACTGTCATTATAAATATTTTCATAAGCAGTTACAATAACTTGTAGTTCTTTTAGAAAACCTTCTTTAGAAATTATTTCTACATTTTCTTTTTCTCTCTTCCCTTTAAATCTTTCTGAAATTAAAGTTTTAATTTCTTTTTCCAATATAAAATCACTCATCATATTATTATATTTTTTTCTATCAAACCATTCATAAATTTTTCCATTTTTATATCCTGTATAGTAATAAAATATAATATTTTTATCTCCTTTTGACATTATATTAAAATATAATTCTCTTTCATTAAAATGTCCAAATTTTTCTCTTTCTTTTTCAAAAAATTCATTTTTCCCATTTAAAAAATTTTTTAGTATATTTTCACCCATTAAATAAGAAAAAAATAATTTTAATATATCTTTATCCCAATAATTTATCGCTTCTCTTTTAAAATTAATAATTCCTAAGTTATATTTATTACTTTCATAGTTATATTTTAAAAGAAAATCCCGAAGTTTGTCTCTCACAAAAATACTCTTAACATCTAAATCGATTTTATATTTTTTAGATTCCCCAATGTAATTAGTATAATTAACAAATTCCTGTTCAATAAAAGCTATCATATCAGGATAACAATGAATATTTTTAAAATAATACATTAAAAAATATTGCAATATTTCTTCATAAGAAAAATAAACTCTTATTTCAACATTATTCAAATAGTCATATTCAGATATATATACTGCTGTTTCATCCTCATTATTCCATCCCCCATTTATTAAAAAACCTAAATATTCTCCTGAACCTTTTCCAGCATCATCAGTATAAAATTCATTTATAATATCTGGAAAATCATTAATATAATTCATTGCTGATACAAAAAATTTATATTTATTTATTCCTATTTTTTCAAATACACAATCCTTGATTTTTTTTATGTTCATAATTAATCCAATATTTCAATAGCTCCTCTATCCGCAGAAGACACGTGCATTGCATATTTTCTCAAGTATCCTTTTATTTCCAGCTTAAATGGCTCCAATTTAGCTTTTCTAGCTTCAATTTCTTCATCTGAAATTTTAATATTTATTGTTCTGTTTGGAATATCAATTTCCACAATATCTCCATTTTGAACAATCGCAATATTTCCACCTGAAGCAGCTTCTGGCGAAACATGCCCAATTGATGCACCTCTTGTCGCTCCTGAAAATCTTCCATCAGTGATTAAAGCAACATCTTTATCTAATCCCATTCCTGCAATCATAGCTGTTGGCGATAGCATTTCTCTCATTCCAGGTCCACCTTTTGGTCCTTCATATCTGATAACCACAACATCTCCTGCTACAATTTTTCCACCTGTAATAGCTTCGACAGCTTCTTCTTCACTGTTAAATACTTTCGCTGGTCCTGTATGCTGTAGCATTTCTGGATCTACCGCTCCTTCTTTAACAACACATCCATCTGGTGCCAAGTTTCCTTTTAATACAGCAATTCCTCCAGTTTTGTAAGCTGGTTTATCCCAAGGTTTGATTACATCGTCATCATTAATGAATGCATCTTTTGCCAATTCTCCTTGTGTTTGCAATGCTACAGTTTTTGCATCTCCATGTAATCTTTCATTTTCAAGTAATCTCTTCATAACTCCAGTAACTCCACCCGCTCTATACAAGTCTTCAATGAAGTATTCTCCAGATGGCGATAATTTACAAATTTGACGAGTTTTTTGCGCAATTTCATTAAAGTCACTTAAAGTCAAGTCAATTCCAGCTTCATGAGCAATCGCAGGTAAATGCAAAGCTGTATTAGAAGATCCTCCAAGTGCCATATCCACTGCAACTGCATTTTCAAACGCTTCTCTTGTCAAAATGTCGCTCGGTCTTAAATCTGCTTTTAAAACTTCCATAATTTGCATTCCTGCTTTTTTAGCAAGTCTTGCTCTTTCTGAAAACACTGCTGGAACAGTTCCGTTTCCAGGAAGTCCCATTCCAAGTGCTTCTGTCAAGCAGTTCATAGTATTTGCAGTATACATTCCTGCACATGATCCACAAGTCGGACAAGCCATTTCTTCTACAGAATTTAATTCTTTTCTAGTAATTTGTCCAGTATTGTAAGCTCCAACCGCTTCAAACACATTACTAAGTCCAATTTTCTTACCTTTATAAACTCCCGCAAGCATTGCTCCTCCACTTACAAATATTGAAGGAATATTCAATCTTGCCGCTGCAATCAACATTCCAGGCACTACTTTATCACAGCTTGGCATAAACACAATTGCATCAAACGGAGTAGCCATAGCAACTGCCTCAATCGAATCTGCAATTATATTTCTTGTAACCAGCGAATATTTCATCCCAATGTGGTTCATCGCAAGTCCATCACAAATCCCAATAGTATTAAATTCCATTGGAACTCCTCCAGCCATTCTAATTCCATCTTTTACTGATTGCACCAAGTTTTTCAAATGAACGTGTCCTGGTATAATTTCATTAAACGAGTTTGCAATCCCAATTATTGGTTTTTCCATTTCTTCACTTATAAAGCCTAATCCTTTTAACAACGATCTATGTGGCGCTCTTGCTGCACCTTCTGTTAAATTGTTACTTCTTTTTTTCCCTTGCATTGATTTTCACTCTCCTAATTTTTTATTTCCTTAAAATTTTAGATTTTCCACTTTGTTTATTTTACCACATTTTTTATAATTTTTATATTTTTTTTATATTTATTTATTTTTTCAAATTAAAAAGACAGCTCTAAAGAGAACTGCCTTAAAAGTCTAGTATTCACAAACATTCACAAAATTTCAAATCTAAATAATTTCATTTACGGATTACATTAAATTATTATCGCTTAATCTTAATATCCATTACAGTGCTTTTATGAAAATTATTCCAAGAAACTCTTAAGGCACAATATTTTAAATTTTGTACAACTTTAATTTCTAAAATTTCTAAAACCAGTAATAATGATAAGACTAAAATCAATAATAACATAATTTTCCTCCAATTTATTAAAATTTTAAAAGAAACTATTTTTTTATTTCACGCATTTATTATAGCAAACTTCCTATATTTTGTAAAATATATTATATATATTTAACTATTAGTATAATATATATCTAAATATACAATTTTTTTTCTTAAAAATAAAAAACTACCAAGTTAATGGTAGCCAAAAAAATTTACTATTTTTGATTCGCAACTATATTTATTTCAACTCTTCTGTTTTGCTGTCTTCCTTGTACTGTCGAATTACTTGCGATAGGATTTCTGCTTCCATAACCTGTGGAAGTAATTCTTGAACCGGCAACTCCATCTGCTTGTAATAAATTTGCAACTGCATTTGCTCTATTCACTGACAATGGATTATTTATTGCATCATTTCCTGTGTTATCAGTATGTCCTGAAACTATTATTTTTGAATCAGGATAAGCCTTTAAAGTAGCCGCAATTGATTCGATTGTTCCTTTAAATTGCGATTTTACAATGTAACTGTTTGTATCAAACATGATATTTTCAGGTGCAACCAATTTAATTTCACCTTCTCCAGTTCTTTCAACCTTCACTCCAGTTCCACTCAATTTTTCTTTCAACTCTTTTTCCTGTCTGTCAAAAATGTTTCCAATTAATGCACCAACTGCTGCACCTCCAGCTGTACCAATAAGTGTCCCTTTCGTATCTTTTCCAATAGCTTGTCCTATTACCGCCCCAGCTGCCGCACCAATTCCTGTTCCAATTCCAGTTTTGCTAATTTTTCGAGTTCCGTCCGCTGCCGTTGTACAAGAAATAGCTACTAACACCAATAACATAACGATTGCTAATATTTTTTTCATATCTCTTCCTCCTTGAAAGTTTTATATGCTTAATAAATTATACAACATTTTTACTTTCATTTCAGCTTGTTTTTACTTTGAAAATGTTTTATTATAATCTATCTTGATCTATCTTGCTTGATTTTTTTTTTAATAAAATGTAAAATAAATATACTTCATGGAACAGGGGGAACTTATAAAATGTATTATTATGAAATTTATGTAGAAAACAATATAAGACTTTTTACCTACAAATCTGAAGAAAAGTACGAAATTGGTCAGTGGTGCATCGTCAATTTCGTAAATCGTGATAAAATGGGAATTATAGTAAATATTGTAAAGGAAGAAAAAATTGACTTTGACAAAAAAAAATTAAAGTCTATCATTTGCACAGCTCCTGTTCTTTCGATTCCACTTGAAATAATGAAACTTGCAAAATGGATAAAAGACTATTACTTAAGCGATTTTTTTAGTGTTTTTAAAACTATTTATCCTGGAACATTAAAATTGAATTATTCTAAAAGAGCCATTTATTTGAAAGACTTTGACGAAGATTTTAAAAATTTAGAAGCTCCAAAATTTAATGAATATATGAAAAAAAGACCAGAAGTCACTTTAAATACTTTGCAAAAAAATTTTTCAGAAGAAATTATTAAAAAAGCTATAAAACAAAAAGTTATTTCAGTTGAAAAAAAAGTTATTTTAAATTCTAAAATTTCAAATAAGAGAAAGAATACAGGAAAAATTATTGAGAAAAAGATAACTTTGAACGAAGAACAGCAAAATGCTGTAAATGCTATAAAAAATAGTAAAAAACAAATTTTCTTGCTAAAAGGAATTACCGGTTCTGGAAAGACTGAGATTTATATCAATCTTATAAAGGAAGCACTAAAAAATGGATATGGAAGCATATTTCTGGTGCCAGAAATTTCACTTACGACACAGATGATAGAGCGACTGGAAGAAGAATTTTTAGATGAAGTTGCTATTTTGCACAGTAAACTTAGCGATAAAGAAAAGCGAGAAGAATGGACTTTTATTAGAAATGGGGGGAAAAAAATCGTAATCGGAGCAAGATCTGCCATCTTTGCGCCTGTTCAAAACTTAAAATACATAATTGTTGACGAGGAACATGAAAATACTTACAAGCAGGAAAATAATCCCCGTTATCACACAAAAAATGTCGCAATAAAAAGAGCGCTTTTAAACGAAAATACAAAAGTCAAAGTTATCTTAGGTTCAGCAACTCCATCATTTGAAAGTTTTTACCAAGCAAAACAAGGCGATATACAGTTAATTGAGTTAAAAAATAGATTTCAAAATTCTAAAATTCCAGAATATGAAATTGTAAATTTAAATGAGACAACAGAAAATTTTTCAGAAAAACTGTTAAAAGAAATCTCTCAAACTTTGCAAAAAAAAGAGCAAATTATACTGATTTTAAATAGAAAAGCGTTTTCAAACTTTTTAAAATGCAAAAATTGCCAAAATATCCCAACTTGTCCAAATTGCAGCATTTCACTAACTTACTATAAAAAGACTAATCAGCTGAAATGCCATTACTGCGGATATGAAGAACATTTTAGTGGATTTTGCAAGGAATGTGGCAGCGAAAAAATGCAGCAAATGGGGGCGGGGACTGAAAAAGTTGAAGAAGAATTGAAAGAATTTTTTCCAACTGCAAAAATGATAAGAGTGGATTCTGAAACGATGAAAACTAAAAGCGACTATGAAAAAATTTACAATGACTTCAAAAATCAAAAATACGATATAATGATGGGAACCCAAGTTATCGCAAAAGGACTCCACTTTCCAAATGTCACATTAGTTGGAATTATCAACGCTGACATAATTTTAAATTTTCCAGATTTTCGTGCCGGAGAAAAAACTTTTCAGCTGTTGACACAGGCTTCTGGACGAGCTGGAAGAGGTTCAAAAGATGGAAAAGTCATAATTCAGACATTTAACGAAAATAACGATGTCATTACAAAAACAATTGAAAATGATTACGAAGGTTATTACAAAAATGAGCTATTTTTGCGAAAATCTTTTAATTATCCACCTTTTGGCCGACTTATCGCAGTTGTAATTTCTTCAAAAAAAGAAGATTTAGCACAAAAAAAAGCGAATGACTTTTACAAAACTATTTTCAAAATTGTTGACGAAAATATGGAAATATCTGAAAATGAATTTATTTCAGAACCTTTTTGCGCTCCAATTTTTAAAATAAACTCAAGATTTCGCTACCAAATTTATTTTAAATTTAATAAAGAAAATATATTAAAAATAAAAAAAATTATAAAAAAATATTTATCTAAATTTAATGACAGCAATGTGAGAATTACAGTTGATGTTGATCCTGTTAATATGATGTAATAAATAAAAAACTATACAAAAATAACAGTAGATTAAATCTTATTAATTAAAGATAGAAAAATTAGGATGTGAAAATATTTAATGAAAGTAAAATTAAAAGAAGACGGAACGATTTATGAAGTTTTTGGAATTGTTATTTTAGATAATCAGGAAAAATTATTTTTGTTGTATAGTAATTTTGAAGTTCTTGGTACAGAGTTAGAAATTATTGATGGAAGAATACCTTTTAATTGGCACTGGAAAGTAATAAATAAAGAATGGTGTAAGATAATTATAGGTCCACAAAAATTAACAAAAAATCTTATTTACGCCGCTTATCACTGGGAAGGAAAAGAAGCAATAGAATATTTGAAATTACAATCTAATGAAATCAAAAAGAATTGGCAAAAAAATTTAGAATATTATGATGAAATTTTAGACTATAGTAAAATTTTCGATAATATGTTATACGAATTTGAGAAATAAATAGGGAGCTTGTATGAAAATAAGATATAAAAATAGTAAAAATATAGATTATTTAGTAATGGGAATATGCTATTTTAAAAATAATAAAAAACCATATTATTTAATAGAAGAAGAAAATGAAATAAAATGGGTTTCAGAAATTTATATTGATATAGAAAAATCTAAAATGCCATTTAACTGGTCTATTTCATTAGGGAATAATTCAAAATATGATTTTTTGTGTGGTTATTATGAATTATGCAACTTACCCGAGCATTTTGAAGGAATTATATCGAGAAATAAAAAGGATTTGGAAATTTTTAGAAAAAGAAAAAATGAATTAGAAATATGGTTAGAAAAATTAGATTATTATAATAAAGAGGTAACTTTTAGTGATATATTATCTAAAATTAAATTTTAAACTTTATATAGTTTATCCTAAACTTTGATTATTAAATAGCAAACTGTTTTTCTGATTGTTAAAATGATATTCAATATCTCTGCTGCTCACCCCTTTAGAGCAGAGAAAAAGAATTTGACCTTCAATGCTAATTTTCTTTTTAGCCATAACAAAAGCCTCCAAATATTATATAGTTATTTTACCATATATTATTTAGAGGTTTTCACAAAAATTTTTATACACCCAAATATTACGAAATTAAACTCTTGATATTTCTCCCCAAAAAATAAAAATTAAAAATTATTTTTTATAAAAGTTCCAAATCCAATACTTTTTCTTTTTCCAATCGAAAAATAATCTGGAAATTTCATATTCACAGAAAAACTCCCAATAAACGCTATCATATTCACATTTTTTAAATCTCTTGATGTTATTTCTAAATTTTGAGATACATAAATTTTATTTTCTCTGTCAAGCCAAATTCCCAATCCTTTTAAAACTTCTAATATATTATTCGTAATAGCTTGTTCCAATGTATATTCTCTTTTCAAGTATTTTGCATAATTTTTTTCATTTAATGGCAAATAAGGTGTTATAAATCTATATTCATACATTTTATCGCCTGTATATTTTATCTCTTCATCGTATATTTCCAGCTCTTTCTGAATATCAAAAATAAAATTTCCATCAATATTTAAATAATCAACTTCCTCAAAAAGTTTTTTATTTATTTCAATAACCTCTTCACCAATTCCCATCACAGAAAGTGTATTTTTTATCAATTTATACTGCAACTTAGGATACGAATAATTATATCCGTCTGATAAATGATTATGGAATAACACATTTTCCTTATATTTATCTGCCAAAAAACCTCTTAATTTTTCTAGGTCTCTCATTGTATGCTTTTCGTTTTTTTTGAATTTTAGTATTGAGTATTTCACTATTAGAACTCCTTAAATTTTATTCATATTTATCTAAAAAATTTTATTTAATAATTATAAAACTCAAGGTTTTATAATTATTTGTCCAAATCCGTAATTAGAAAATTTCCCTATTCCATAAAATTTAGCAAATATAAATATCGCATAAATTAAATTTTTATATCGTTCTTCTATTATTTTAATTTCAATCTCTCCTAAATAAGAATTTTCAATTTTTTTATTTCTTTTTATTTCTTTTATATAATATTTCTCTTTTTTAACAAGAAAATTTTTTCTATTATTTATCCAATTAAAATCCTCATTGCAGTATTCAGAAAAGTTTTTTAAAATTTCACAAAAGATTTTATCGAATCCAAATATAAATTTATTACTTTTTTCTTCAATTACAGGTATCACAATTTTTATTTTCAAGTTACTTGTCAGTTCATCAAAATCCTTTTTCAATATTTCTTCTAAATTATAGTATCCAGTCCAAATTTTATCATTTGAAATTATGCCCTTTATTTTAAACTCATTTTCACCAATAAAAATAATTTCTTTATTTAAAGCTTTTCTAAATAATTTTTGAATGATCGAAGAAAAATATTCTGTTTTTTTTATTGTTATCATCATTTTATAGTTTTTTTCTTTATCAACTATAAAAATATTTTCAAAAAAATATCCAAAAAAAGATGATACTCTAAAATCATTTATACCCATTTCAGGAAATATTTTATTAAAAGCTTCATGTATTTTTATGCTGTAATCATCTTTTGTAACACTAGTATTTTTAACAGGGGATAATGCAACCAAAAAACTATTCATCAAATATCTACCTCTTCTACTTTTATTAAAGCCCATCCTATAGGACAATGATTTGCATCAAATACCGTTCTTGAATTTTCAATAGGTTCAGTTGTAACTAAATTTATTGTTTTATCGTTAAATCCTGTATATTTTCCTATTCTTATTAAAGTTATATTTTTATTTTTAAAACTATAAAATATCTTTTTTAAGAATTCATAAAATCCTTTTATATTGTATTCATCTTTTTTTCTTTCTTTTTCAATCTCAAAGTCTAATATATTTTCCATTTTATTATTTAAAGAATCCAATATTTGTTTTATTCCTAAATTTTTTTTGTAATCCATCATCGGATTATCTTTTAAAAAATACTCTGTTAAAACAATATTAAAGTTTATTCCTTTTTCAAAATTCACTTTTTTAGTTTTTTTTATTTCATTGTATGTTCCATTTAAAACTTCACAAGTTAAATTTCCTTCTTTTATTTTAAGTCTAACTACTTCAAATTTTTTCGAATCTATTTCTTCTGTATCAGAGACTTTCACTATTTTAAAAGGATCTTTTTTTGGTTCTAATCCTAGTTTTTCTCCTTTTTTATCTATTTTATTTCCATATCTGTCTTCTTTTTCAGCTAATAAAACCTCTGATTCCATTACTTTAGCTTCTTTATCAATCTCTTTTCGATTATACACTCTTTTCCCATTTTTTATTTCATAGCTACTTTTTATTTGATATTTTTTCTCATTTTCTAAAAAATCACTGTGTATGAAAGCTGTTCTTAATGCTCCTTTTATTGAACTTCCTGGAATATATCTTTTATTATCATATCCAATAAATTCAGAAATACTTAACTGACTATTAGCTTGACTTCTATCATCTATCTTCTTTTTATAATATTTCTCAAATTCAGAAGATATTTTTTCTTTGTAAATATATCCCCATTCTTCTTTGTAATTATTATATATCCAACTTCTAATATTAAAAAGGTTATTCTTTTTAAGTATTTTATAAAAATTCTCTTTTTCAGAAACATTCATTTTATCAAAAGCTTCGGACATATCAATTCTATACATGTACCCAGCTTTAACTGTATATTCATACGCTTCTATGTCTTTTCCACTTCCAATATGAATATCTGTCAATGGAAGTAATTTCACATTATATTTTTTTGCTACATTCATTAGTCATCAACTCCTACAATAAAAGGAATAAGACATTGAATACTTTTTTCATCATCTTTTTTTAGATTTTTCAATACTCTCCCTTTAACTGAATCAGAATTCCCTTTAAAATAAGAACCTTCTGTATAGCAAATAAAATAATCTTTAAAAGGATTTTCTGTCATATATGCTTTAGGTTTTTTAGTAAGAAGTTTAGAATTTATAACTTCTATATTATCCTTTTTATTTGGAATATAGTTAGAAAGAACTACAAAACTATTCTTAGCTTTTCTTTCACTAAATACTTTTTCTGGTTCCATTTTAATGATTTCAAATTGTCCTTTCCCTGTACTCGCACTTTTTCCATATCCATTAAAAGATATATATTTCAATCCTTGTTCAAATTTTTTGATATTAAAATTATCTCTTATTTTTACAAAAATTTCTATTTCTGTTTCTTCAAAAAATCTAATTTCATTTTGTTCAAATAATCTTATATCATTTTCTTCTTCACTAATAATTCCAAGTCTGTTTATTTGATTTCGTATTCTTCCTTCTATCTTAAAAAATTTATTTTCTCTATTTATTTTCTTATTTTCATCTGTTGTTCCATTTAACATTTCTTCCAAAAAATTTTCATTAATTCTTGAATTACGAGGATTTTTTCTTTTTTCTAATGTAGAAAAGTCCCTTTTTCCTTCTAAAACCTCCAAATATATTTGTTCTAATTTTTTACCATTTAAAAGTTCTTCAAATACACTTCTGCTAATATATTTTTTCTTTTTCATAGCTTTATAAAACTCTATTCTTTTTCTATCAAATTTTTTTAATTTAGTATTATCTATTTCATCTAAAAATTCTTCACTCAATTCTCCAAAAATAGGATAATTTCCATTAATTATAGGATTCGAAAAAATAAAAGGTGGATTATAATTTTTTGTTTCTTCTACAATATTTTCAATAAATTTTTCTCCTTCTATCATTTTCAAGGCCCAAATCATAGATCCAAATAAAGTATCCGACTGAATAGGTGTTATAAATGAACTTTTTGGTTTTAATTTTATTTTCCAAGTACTATAACCCATCTTCTAATCTCCTAATTTTATATCATTTAAATTTAAATTTTCTTCTTTTTGTTGTTCATCAAATAAATTTTTTATTTTTAAATTTTCAAATTTTATTTGCCCACTTCCTCTTGAAACTGCTCCTCCAAGCCCTTCTATTTCAACTAATTTTAATCCATCTTTTATTATTTTTTCTATTTCATCTTTTTTATCTATATTTAAAACTTTAAAATTAATTTCCATATCAAAAATTAGATTTCTTGGGACTCTCTCTAAATTTCTTGGATTAGCACTTGAATTAAGTCTATTTATACTATTCTCTATTTTTAATTCTGTATCCGTTCCCGTTCTCTCTTTCATTCTCTTTACTTCTTTTTCTGAATCCTCACTCAAAAATATATCTTTTACTGTTATTCTTGTAGGACCTTTTCTACCATTTCCACCTGCCGTTCCACCAAATACATTTAAAAGTATATCACCTTCACTATCTTTTGATAAATTTTTTCCATCATATACCTTTCCATCGCTAGTCACTTTTCCAGTATACCACTCCAATAAATATCTCATTTTTCCTTTCAAACTACTTCCTGGTATATAAGGATTCCCTGTTGATATATCTCTTACAATTGGATTGTCATTTCCTCCTATTTCAATGACACCATCATCTCCTCCAATATGTAATCCTGTTTTTAACTTTATTTTTCCACTTATTTTATATATTTCTTTTAATTTATATTCTGACATTTCTATTCTCCTTTTCTATCTATTGTTTACTCCACCAAGTCCATATGTATATCCTATGACAGTTTCAAAAAAAGTTTTAAAGTCTTTGAAGTATATTTTCTTATCATTATTAACAATGTAATCAATATTTTCTTTCATAAATATATAAAAATTTTTGGGCAATTTATTATTACCACTTTTACCTCTTCTATATTCTAGTTTTGATTTTAAAATTAATAATTCTATTGCTAAATTTCCTAATTCTTCTTGATTTTCTTTTTCATCATTTCTATCATTTTTTATATACTTTAATTTTAATTTATTTATTTCATTAAAAAAAGCTCTCAATTGTGAATTACTTAATTTTTCTTTTGATAATTCTTCAGCTATCTTTTGAGATTCTTCAAAAATAAGTTTTTTTCTTAAAATATTTTTTGATTCGTTTCGATAACCTTCTTTTTTTATACTATCCATTATTTTTTCTATTTCAGACTTTGAATCCTGACTTTGACTACTGTTATAATTCCTATTATTCCAATCTTTTCGAGGATTTCCTTGATAACTACTTTTTTTTTCTCGAGTTTCTGAATTATTTATTTTCTTAAATTCATTTAAAGACATTTTACTATTTCCCATATTCATCACCTGCTACTTTCTATTCAAATAAATTATATAATTTAAAACTATTCTCATATATTTCGTTAAAAAATTACCTTTTTTATCGTCTATTTCTTCCATAAATTTATTTCTTAGTTCTTTAATTATTTCAACTTTTTCTTCATTATCTTTAATTATTTTTACTATTTTATTTTTTTCTTCATTATCTCTTACTTTTTCAAGTTTTTTTCTATTTTTTTCAATCTCAGATTCAAGTTCCTTCAATTTTGGCAATATATTTCTACCATAGTCATATTCAAATTTTGAAATATATGTTAATAAATTAAAATCTATATTTTTCCCAGCTTTACTATTTTTATCAATTCCTGATAAAGATTTATATAACTTTTCAGCCATTTCTATATAATTCAAACATCTATAGAAAAATGCTTGTGTAATTATTCCTCTCTCTTCTCTATTTTCATATACTTGTTGCAGTTTTTCAGCAAACTCAAATATATTTTCAAACTCATTCCATTTAAACGATTTACCAAATAAAGTAAGAGCATTTTTATCTTTGTCAATTTCTTTAGATTTTTCTTCAAGTTCTCCAGCTTCATTAATTCCATTTATTATTTTTAATTTTGGATGTGAAATAGCTATTCCACCAGATAGAGTTATTTCTTCATTTTCTGTCACAAACTTTTCAAAATTATTTTTTATAAAATATGATACAAAGATAATTTTATCCCAAGGACCTATTATGACTAAATCATCTCCTCCAGAATAAAGAACATATATTTCACTCAGGTCTATTTCTTTCTTAATCTTGTTGCCTAAATAGATTTCTACTTTTCCTTTTTCAAAAATCGAATTCATCCAATACGAAAAAAAGTATTCCATATTTCTGCTTAAAGTAGAAATTCTTGAGATAGAACGATAATCTTTTTTTTCATCGGTTTCTTCTAATTTTTCCAATTCTTCATCTGAAAGATTCTTTTTTTTCTTAAGTCCTATACTGAATATCATTCCTAAATTGTCTACATCTGCTTTATAAACTGCTATTTTTTTATTTCCCGTTGCTGTATTAGAAATATCTTCAAAACTTTTCAATGAATTTTTATTTTCTTCTAAAGGAGCATAGTTACTAATAAATCTTAATATTGTGGGATAATTTTCAACTATTTCAATATTATTGAGAGATATTACTAAATCTATTTTCTCGTTTTTTCCTGAAATATCAATATCTTTCTTTGATTTAAAAAACTGAATAGACATATTTTCAATCACTTCAAAATTTTTTTTATTATCTGCTTTATGATTGTATCTTATACCTATAAATTTAGCTTTTGGAATTTTTCCTCCCATTTCCTTAAATTTTTCATTTAATCTATCTAGAGCAGTTGTTCCATCGCTTCTATATCTTACATCAAAAATTGGATTTTCTTTTATTTGATTAAAAAATCTTTTATCTTTTTGCCAATTTAATTTTCTATTCCCCTTTTCAAGAATTTTAGTAAAATTTCTAGCTATTTCATTACCATTTGATTCAATAGTTACAATATTTACAAAAAGCTGCCCAAAAAATTCTTTATATAAATAATCATTCAATTTTTCTTTTATTTCCTCTACTTTTTTCGTTGAATCGTCCGTATTTTGAAGTAAAATATAAAACTTTCCACCAGCAGTTAAAATAATATTTGTTAAATTTAATTCAAATTCTCTTATTAAATGTAATGCTATGGCGTCGCTTATCATTTTTACAAAAAAAGATTTTCCTCTCAATGTTTTAGCAGCACCCTCTGATTTTATACCATCATAAATAAAATTCTGAATCCCACTAACATCTCCAACTAAAACTGTAAATTGCTTAATTTCTTTTCCAGGCTGATTCCCATTTTCTAATATGTTATTTTCTTTATGATATTTATAAGAAGCTAATGCTAATGCTGAAGTGCTTTTTAAATGATCAAACAACGAGATATCCGATATTTTTGTTTGTGTGTCCGATGCTATACACCACATATATTTTTCCATTAATAAATATAATTGTGAAAAAAATACATCATAGTTACTACTATTTATATTTTTTATTTCATCAAAAAAATTACATATATGTTTATACAATTCTTCTTCATTATTTCCTCTAAAATTATTCGCATCTATTTCTGTTGCAAGTCGTTGACAAAAAATAGATTCATAACTAAGGGAATTTAATTTATATGCAAAATATGACGAATCATTTTTGTTTTCATTATTTTTTAAAGAAATTGTTTCAAATATTGGATTTAAAGGTTTCCCCCTCCAGTGAGTGTCCTCTCTTTGATCTTTTTCAATAGACTCTTCTCCTCTTTCAAAGGCAGAATAATTATCTGCTCTTGCTACTATATTTCTAATTCTTTGTAATTTTTTATCTTCAATATCTTTAACTGAAAGCTTAACTTCATTAAATTCTTTGCTTTCATGATGTTTTAAAACAAGTTCCTTCAAATTTTCTAACAATTCAGAACTTTCTATTATTCTATTTTCTTCTAAAAAACATATAAATTCTTTTGACAACACAGGATCCTTAAATGTTCTATATTCTTTATTTTTTATATTTTTTACATAACTTGATGATCTATTTGTAAACTTTCCAAAATCATGTAACAGTCCAGCCAAGGAAACAACTTGTTCCATATTTTCTAACTTAAACATCACTCCTCCTTTTTTATATTTAACATTGTTATATATATCCATCTAATTTTATTTTTATTACTATATTTATACCACATTTTTTAAGAAATAACAATTTTTCACTAAACTTTTTTAACAAAAATCTAATTAAAGTAATAAAAATTATCATAATTTTTTATAAATATGCTCGACAATTTCTCTATTATTATTCAACCATTTTTCTCACTCCCTTTTCTTTTATGATTTTATTATATACCATTGTTCTAACCTATTTTTATTAATAATTCACCTATTTTTTCTAAAAAAAAAATAACAACCTTATAAAAGTTGTTATTTTAATTTATATTCTGACTCTATTTCAATCCTTGTTTTAATGGATTCACTACTTTAACGCACTAAGAATCTCTGAAGGTAAAGCAAATAGCTTAAGGTTTCAATCCTTGTTTTAATGGATTCACTACTTTAACCCGTACTTTCAATAAAACCCTTTATTTATAAGTGCTACAGAGATTTTTTCAGACATTAAAATCGCATTTTTTTGATTAATTTTTATCGTTTTTTGCTGTTTTTTTAGCATTTTCCGTAACTCCTAACCCTCATTTTTATTGACTTTGAGTAGATTTTCTTTCTCTTTTTTTATTTTTGATAGTGGTAGGAATTTTCACCACGAACTTATTTTACCATACTTTCTTATTTTTTCAAAATTTTTTTTGATTTTTTTGCAAAAAAAAGAGAAAATCTATTTCTAATAATTTTACTAAAAAATGATTCCCTCTATTTTTATTTTTTTATATTATCTTCCACAAATTTTTTTGTAATAACAATCTCGGCATTTTGTACCGCCTTCTGCTTCTATCGGGTATCGCTCAGTTTCAATTATTTTTAATACTTCAGCAGCACTTTCTTTTACTTTTTCCAAATCTTTATTTGTACTTTCTATTTTCTTTAATGATAAACCATCTAAAAACAGAATATACCCTTTTTGAGATTTAATTTTATACTTTTCTTCAATTAATATCAAAAACATGGCTACTATATATTTGTATCTATTTTCTTCTCTTGCTGTATATTTATCATTGTAGTAATAAACTGGAACTATTGTTTCGTCTTCTAAAAGAAGTATGTCGTCTAATTTCCCATAAAAATGATATTTTTCTGAAGATAATTCTTTGTTAAATTCTCTATTATACCAGTATAGTATGTTTTCTTGATTTGAATTCATCATTTTTTCTATACTTTGTTTTTTTAATTTTAGTCTATCCCATATCCATTTCCTATTTATACTATTTTTCCCTTTCACCCTTTCCTCTTCTTCCTTGTTAGAATCTTTTTTTTTTCTCCAAACATTTTTAACACATTTTCATAATATATTATTCTAGGACAAAAAATATAGTCCAAAACTTCAAATATTGATATTTTTTGAGATTTAATAACTTCCATTTTTTATTCACCTCTTTTAAAAAAATAGTACTGGCTTCTCATCTTTAACGATATCTTGTTCAAATGATAATCCCAACAATGTTGCCTTTTTGTAATCTGCTTCACAAACTGGGAAAATATATACTGAATCTTCTCGTAAATCAATTGCTTTTTTTGTTTCCGCTATAATTTCATCAACTTCATCTTTTTCTATATTTCCTAAAAATACCGACTTCTGAACTCTGTATAATCCATGCTTTTGTGCTATTCTAATAATTTCTCTTCTATTTCTATCATCTGTTATATCGTATATCAACCAAGTCATCATTTTCAATCACCTTCTATAAATAATTCAAAATTAGTCCTCAAGTCCCCAAAATTTTAATTTTACTTTGATATCAAAAAATTTGCTAATTCGTGGCATTCAAACTGTAACTTATCTAAACTCGAAATATTTCTGTTATTGTAACGCACCTTTTTTTCCAATCTATTATAAAAACTCTCAACCAAAACTTTTTTCCCATCGCCTACTAGCATAACGCTATTTCCTTCTCTTTTAAAAAAATATTTTTGAACTCTTTTTTGTGTAAAAAGTGAAAATACCGTTCTACTAGCCAAATGTCTGTAACTTTCTATTAAATCAAAAACAAGCGATTTTTTCCCATAATTATCTGTATGAATTATTCCAACATAAGGATCAAGTCCCGCAATTATACAAGCTTTTTCAACTTTACTGTACAGTATTCCAAAAGCATAATTTAACATTGCATTAAATTCATCTTCCGCAGGGTGCATACTTCTTTTTTCAAATTTAAATCCTTCTGGTATCAATTCCGACAATGTTTGATAATATATTTTTGCTGCATTCCCTTCGTACCCCATCAAAGTTCCTCTTTTTTCACTAACATTTCCTTCTACTAATTTTATTTGATAAATATATCTTTTCATTTCTTTTATTTGTTTATCCAAAAATGCTTTTTTCGCTTCTCTTTTTATCTTCAAATCTTCCAAATGTTCTGTACAATTTTTAATTTTCTGTATCAATATCTGTTTTGCCAATTCAATTCCCTTTTGAGTCCTAAATATTTCCAACTGTTTTCTTCTAATATTAGCTGTTGAACCAAATTTACTTTGCCAAAATCTTCCATAAGGATTTCCAAAATCATCAACAATCACTATATCAATATTATTATCCACTGCCAATTTTATTACATCTGTTGTCAAAAATATCCCTTTAGATAGCACTAATGATTTTATCTTTTG
>ERZ773014.1048-NODE-1048-length-18098-cov-13.969406_pt1 | contig 18098 bp, 10 predicted proteins | sample MGYA00580841_ERZ773014 | MGnify/ENA primary metagenome ERZ773014 (study PRJEB29015, sample SAMEA2737989) | human oral metagenome | biome: human oral; feature: human-associated habitat; material: dental | place: China | collected 2067 ...
ATCGGAGTGCAGGCACCTTATCTGGTGGTGAAGCACAGCGTATTCGGTTAGCAACTCAAATAGGCTCTGGCCTTGTGGGTGTATTATACATTCTTGATGAACCATCCATCGGTCTACACCAACGAGATAATGATCGACTTATCGATACCTTAAAAGGGTTGCGTGATTTGGGAAATACTTTGCTCGTTGTAGAACACGATGAGGATACGATGCGTGCTGCAGATTACCTTGTAGACATTGGACCGGGTGCGGGCGAGCATGGTGGTCAAGTCATTGCAGCAGGGACTGTAGATGAGGTTATGCAGGTGAAAGACTCCATTACCGGTCAATATTTGAGCGGTCGCAAGTTCATAGCTCTTCCTGATGAACGACGTAAACCTGGTAAAAACTGCATCGAAATTCGAGGTGCCAAAGAGAATAACCTACAAAATATTAATGTGAAATTCCCAATTGGACTATTTACAGTAGTTACAGGTGTCAGCGGTTCTGGTAAGTCTACCTTAATCAATGAAATTCTTTATAAAGGATTAGCCAATCAGTTATATCGTTCTTACCACAAGGTGGGAGCGCATAAAGAGATTCGAGGCCTTGAACATATTGATAAGATTATTAATATTGATCAAAGTCCTATCGGTCGTACACCTCGTTCCAATCCAGCTACATACACAGGTGTATTTGATGCGATTCGCGAATTATATAGTCAAACGCCAGAAGCTAAGATGCGTGGCTATAAACAAGGTCGTTTTAGCTTTAACGTAAAAGGCGGTCGATGTGAGGCTTGCCGTGGTGATGGTATTATCAAGATTGAAATGCATTTCTTACCAGATGTATATGTGCCTTGTGAAGTTTGCAAAGGGGCGCGATATAATCGTGAAACCTTGGAGGTTAAATATAAAGGTAAATCCATTGCTGATGTATTAGATATGACAGTTGATGATGCGGTAGAATTCTTTAGTGCCATCCCTAAAATTAACCGTAAGATGGTTACCCTCCAAGAGGTTGGCCTTGGGTATATCCGTTTAGGTCAGGCGGCTACTACATTATCTGGTGGTGAGGCTCAACGGGTTAAATTAGCTACAGAACTAGCGCGTCGTAGCACCGGTAAAACGCTATACATCCTCGATGAGCCTACTACAGGTCTTCATGCTGAAGATATTCGTAAGTTGTTACATGTATTGCAACAACTTGTAGAGGGCGGAGATACTGTTGTTGTTATCGAACATAACTTAGATGTTATTAAGATGGCTGACCATATCATCGACCTCGGTCCTGAAGGTGGTAATCGGGGAGGCACTATCGTGGCAACTGGTACGCCTGAGGAAATTGTTAAGGTGAAAGAAAGCTATACCGGCAAGTTCTTAGGGCCTGTATTGAAACAGACTAAGAAATTTATGAAAGCAGCGAAAAATAAGAAATAAAACATCTAAAAATCTACAAGGAAAGGAGGAAACATGCCGTCTGAAGAATTACTGGAAAAGGTCAGTCATCTGCCAACGACGCCAGGTGTCTATTTATGGCGTGATCAATATAACCGCATCATCTATGTAGGTAAAGCTATTAATCTGCGCAACCGTGTGCGTTCCTATGTACGTAACGATGCGAACCGGGCACCAAAGGTTACGGCCATGATGAAACGAGCCGTCGATGTGGAAGTCATTCAAACAAAAACGGAGATGGAAGCGCTCATCTTGGAGAATACACTTATCAAGGAGCATGAACCGAAATATAATATTAGGCTTCGTGATGATAAGACGTATCCCTATGTTAAAATATCTGTGCAAGAGGACTATCCTCGAGTATATATGACGCGTCGCCTAGAGCGTGATGGAGCCAAGTACTTTGGCCCTTTTACAGATGTCACATCTGTTCATGTGGTACTGAAATTAATACGCCAGTACTATCCATTGCGTACCTGTAAGTCTATGAAGGTAGAACGCCCATGCTTACAGTATCATATGCATTACTGCGAGGCGCCGTGTTTTAATAAAATATCGGTACCCGATTATCGGAAGTATATTGACGAAATCATAGAACTTTTTGAAGGTAAACCTATACCATTGCTAAAGGAAATTAAATCAAAGATGGAGGCTGCTGCAGAAGATTTGCGCTTTGAAGATGCTGCACGTTATCGTGATCAATTGTCTAGCATTGAAAAGATACAAGAAAAGCAACGCATGGTTACCCAACGTGGCGATTTAGACGTCTTAGGATTGGCTGTAGATACATCGATGGCCTGTGTACAGTTACTATTCATCCGCGGTGGTCGTCTGTTAGGCCGTGAGAATTACTTTGTGCAACATGATGGCGATAGTTCAGAAACTATTATGACAGACTTTATCAAGCAATACTATGGAGATACAAACTTTATTCCTAAAGAGTTGTTACTACCTATGGAGAGTACGGATAGGGACTTATTAAGGGAATGGTTTACACAGCTCAAAGGCCAACATGTAGATGTATCTGTGCCACAACGTGGCTATAAGATGGATATGATTAAGATGGCTCATGAAAATGCAGAAACTTTCCTTGAAGAACGTCGTCGTCAGTGGCAGCACCAAATCGATAAGACTGGCGGGGCGATTAAGAAGCTAGCCGAGATTCTCGACTTACCACGTTTACCCGAACGTATGGAGTGTTTTGATATATCTCATACACAAGGAACTGAAACGGTGGCTTCTATGGTTGTTTTTGAAGGTGGCAAGCCTGCGAAGAAAGAATATCGCCGCTTTAAACTGAAAACCACACAAGGTAAACCTGATGATTTTAAATCGATGGCTGAAATTATGGAACGTCGTTACGGTAATGAAACAGACTGGCCTATGCCAGATCTTATTATCATCGATGGTGGTAAAGGTCAGCTCAATGCGGCTTTGCCGTTAATCCGTGCCGTTGGTGTTACAGATGTGCCAGTTATCTCCTTGGCTAAGCGTATTGAAGAGGTCTTTGTAGAGGGACAATCTGAAAGTATCATTTTGAGTCATCACACGCCGGAGCTTCAATTACTTCAACAAATTCGTGATGAAGCGCATCGCTTTGCCATTACCTATCACCGTAAGTTGCGCGGTAAGCGAAATCTTGAATCTATTCTTGACCATATTGAAGGTATCGGGCCTAAACGCCGTAAGGCCTTATGGGCTCACTTTAATAGTTTAGAGGCCATGAAAGAGGCATCTATTGATGAACTTGCAAATGTAGAATCTATGAATTATAAGACGGCAGAAACGCTATATAATTTTTTCCGTATGTCCAAAGTAGAGAAACAAGAGGCTCTAAAATAAAAAAATCACCTATTGATTACTTACACTTGAGCGTAATCAATAGGTGATTTTTTTATTTTACAATAGTTCTAGGTTTGTAATGTTGTATGTAGTATGTGCGAAGTGTAAATAATATACCCGCAACTATTACGCTAGCCAACAAACCAATCCATACGCCAAATGGTCCATAATTAGGATTTTTAGCAAGGGTATAAGCTGTTGGGAAACATACGCCCCAATAGGATATGAGCGAGATGTAAAGCACTACTTTTACATCCTTATAGGCTCTTAGAATACCTTGTAATGGAGTACCTATGGCATCGATGGCAGCAAAGAATACGCCATATCCGAGGAAGTGATAAATAAGCTCATATACTTCATCATCGTTGGTGAATAGATCAGCAATATTATCCATATGGGTGAACGTAAAGGCGCATATAAGAACGGCTATAATGATAGCTAATACACGAGAAATATAAGAGTATTGGATAGCTTCTATTTTTCGTCCTGCACCGAGTTCATATGCAACGGCAATGGTAGAGGACATGGCGATACTTAATGGTAAGCAGTAGAATACATTAGTAAAAGAAATGACAGATTGATGAGCTGCTACTACAGCAGATCCAAAGTGAACCATTAAAAGCCCAGCAATGCTAAAGATACTAGCTTCAAAAAAGATAGAAAAACCTATGGGAATACCAACTTGTAATTGTTCACGGATATAGTGAAAATTCGGGCTATGGAAATCTTTATAGATGCGATAGCCTTTTAACTTAGGATGCAATAGAATGACTAAGCTAAATAGAACTAAGTTTGTCCAACAGGCACCAGCAATACCGTAGCCAGCACCAACACCACCAATTTCAGGAAAACCGTAATGACCAAAGATGAGTGCATAATTTAAGAATACGTTAATCACAAAGCTTGTAAAGACGATGGCCATGGAGTAATGCGTTAATCCGTGAGAATCGACAGTGTTACGCAAGGTATTTACCCAGAGTAATGGGAATAAACCAAGTGCAAAGGCTTTCAGATAACTAATACATACCTCGGTGGCAGCCGGCTCAAGATTTAAATATGTCAATAAAGGGCGTAAGCCGAATATACCGATTAGTAAAATTAAAAATGCTAGTCCTGTACCGATGAAAAGGCCTTGATGAAAGATTATTGGAATATTATCTGTTTTCTTAGCTCCTAATAGTTGAGAAATAATTGGTGTGATACCCATTAATGTACCTTGTGCAAAGATATAGAAGAGGAGCCATAAATTATATCCCGTAGCAACACCAGCTAAATCAGTCGTACTATATTGCCCCGTTAAAAAGATAGCGATAAAGGTCGCCCCAATCAGGGAAAATTGAGTGATGCACATTGGAGTAAATAGTTTTATAAACAACCATAATTTTTGCAGTATAGAATATGTTTGATACATACTAACCTCCCTAGTAACGATATACTATACCATATCATAAAGTAGCTTAATTTAATAGCCAAAACCTAAGGGAAAAAGGAATTAAATTTATAAAAAAAATAGAGCCCATATTGTGATTATGTAAGGGGAGAAATGACCTTATATAAACTATCTTATTTAATAAGAAAGAATTATGATAAAAACGTATATATATGTTGATAATTGAATTTTACACTACTTTACTATATCGATTATAATATATATACTATTGTTTTATTCTAAGGAGGATACATTGGACATCTTAACTGTACAAGGCTTATTAGCGATGCTTCAAATCATCGTTATTGATATTTTATTAGCTGGTGATAATGCCATCGTTATTGGTATGGCGGCTCGCAACCTACCCGCACATTTACAGAAGAAGGCGATTTTCTGGGGCACAGCTGGCGCTATTATTTTACGTCTTGTTATGGCATTCTTATTCGTAGAAGCGTTAAACAACATTCCTGCTCTACGTTTAGTAGGTGGTATCCTTCTTTTATGGATCGGCTACAAGCTCGTTGCTGATGATGAAAGCGAGCATAATATCGAGGCTAAAGATAACTTACGTGCTGCCATCACGACAATCGTCATTGCGGACGGTATCATGGGTATCGATAATGTTATCGGTGTAGTAGGTGCTGCTGGTGGCGATATGACATTAGTTGCTATTGGCATGTTTATTACTGTACCTATCATCATTTATGGCAGTACTTTGTTTGTGAAAGTAATTGAACGCTTTCCAATCATCCTATACGTAGGTGGTGGTATCCTTGCTTGGGTAGGTGCTGCTATGAGTGTGGAAGATAAACTGATTTCTCACACAGTTGAACCATATGCTTTGTTCATCAAAATCGTAGCTGTTATCCTTGTAGTAGGCGCATCTCTATTAGCAAAGAAACTAAAAAAATAATGAAATATATCTCTTCTTCTAGTAATAGGAGGAGAGATATTTTTTTGTAAAAGTACACTCCTAATAGAAATCATCATAAGTGTATTATAAGGATAGTATAAGCATATATGGAGAGCTTATCTACATATTATATAGAGCCTTACAGCTATATATTGGAAATAATAGTAATAGATTAAGCCGTTCGTATAGATGAGAAAATACAATATTTATGGTATAGTTAAGGGATAGTTATAGAATTAGTAAACTGAATTGAGGTAAGTACAGAATGGAATTTTTAGAAGTCGCTACGTGGATAACCATTAGTAAAATTATTTTAATAGATATTTTGTTAGCCGGAGATAACGCTGTTGTTATCGGTATGGCTGCGGGCAAATTAGCACCAGAATTGCAGAAAAAAGCGGTTCTCTGGGGGACTGTTGGTGCTATCCTGATGCGCCTTATTTTTGCCACTATTTTAGTAGAGGCGTTAACGTTAATTCCACTCATCCATTTAGGGGGCGGTCTAGTTCTCGTGTGGATTGCCATTCAGCTGTTAAAAGGCGACGATGAAGAGGCTCATATTGAGGCAAAAAATTCTTTAAGTGGCGCTATTTGGACTATTATCGTAGCCGATGCAATGATGAGTATCGATAATGTTATCGGTGTAGTAGGTGCCGCAAAAGGCCATTTAGAACTTGTTATTGTAGGCCTATTAATTACAGTGCCAATTATTATTTTCTGCTCCACTTTATTTGCTCGTATTATTCACAAATTTCCAGCAATCCTCTGGGCTGGTGGTGCACTCCTCGGTTGGGTCGCAGGTGAAATGATCGTAGAGGATCCATTCCTTGTTCCATATATTCAAGGGGAAGAATTACTTGTGAAAGTAGGTACAGTATTCTTTGTACTCATTGTGACTGGTATGATTAAAATTTGGAAGAAAAGAGACGCGTAATGAACGGTACAAGTCGTACATCTCGTAAAAAACAATCTAAACAACATAGAAGAGCGAATCGCTCAAATTCACAGCAAACTGTGAGCGGTACAGTATCTAAAAAACAACAAGCTATACTCAATGCACCTGTTAAACTAGGCGATGAAGTGCTCGTCACAATTCACGGTATTGGTAGTAGCGGTGAAGGTGTAGGTCGTGTAGATGACTTTACTGTCTTTGTTCCGTTTGCCTTGCCTGGAGAAACTGTAAAAGTAGTCATCAACATGGTAAAAAAGACGTATGCTACAGGTAGACTTTTAGAGATTGTTACAATGGCTCCTAATCGTATTGATGCTAGTTGTGATCTTTATGGCTTCTGTGGGGGATGCCAATTACAACATATTACCTATGAAGGGCAGCTTTCACTAAAAACACAAAAGGTGAAGGACGTTATAGAACGCATTGGTCATCAAAACCCAGACCTTGTAAAACCTGCATTAGGCCCTAAAGAACCTTGGGCATATCGCAATAAAATGCAAATGCCCGTAGGCGGTACTAAAGGCGATATTCAAATGGGATTCTATGCGATGGGATCTCACGATATCGTGCAAGGTACAAACTGTCCTATACAAGACGAAGGGAATAATATCATCGCTCAAGCTTGTTACCAAATCGCTAAAGAGTTTGATATTGAACCTTATGATGAACATACAGGAAAGGGTGTGCTGCGCCATATTATTGGACGCATTGGACAATCTGGATGGATGGTTATCCTTGTAACGGCCACCGAACAATTGCCACATAAAGAGAAGTGGGTAGAAAAGTTAACGGAACGAATTCCTCAAGTAGAAACTATCGTTCACAACGTGAATGGTAAGCGTACTAATGTCATTTTAGGACCTAAAAATAATATTCTCTATGGGGATGGGACGATTACAGATCATATTAAGGACTTACAGTTTAAATTATCCCCACATTCCTTCTTCCAAGTGAATCCAGAACAAACGACAGTACTTTACGACCAAGCATTAGCTTATGCGGACCTAAAAGGTGATGAAACCGTTATTGATGCGTACTGTGGTACTGGGACTATTTCATTGTTTTTGGCTCATAAGGCAAAACATGTAATAGGCATAGAAATCGTAGAACCTGCTATTATCAATGCTCGTGAAAACGCACGTCGCAACGGCTATGATAATACAGAATTTATCGTTGCTGATGCGGCTGTAGAAATGCCAAAACTCTATAAATCAGGTGTACGACCAGACGTCATCGTATTCGATCCAATCCGTGCAGGCTGTAAAGAAGAAGTACTGACCGCTGCAGCTGGCATGGAACCAAAACGCATTGTTTACGTATCCTGTAACCCAGCAACCATGGCTCGAGACATAGAAATCCTCACACACTATGGTTATGAACTAAAAGAAGTACAACCTGTAGACATGTTCCCCATGACAGCACACGTTGAGGCAGTGGCTTTACTCACTAGGAGCAAAGCGACGCAGTGAGTGATAGCACTGCCCATGTGATAGGCGTCCAAGAACACGAGATGAAGACGAAGTGTGATTGGAAACGCCGAACCACTGATTAGATTATAGATGTCTAAAAATTTTTTTTAGCTGATTTATAAAAGTATATGTTTTGTAGGTGAGAATATGAATTTTAAGAAACAAATTATTTTATTTTCAATTTTAGCTATGTCTGTTATGGCAGTATCTGCAGAAGATATTAGTACTTATAATCCTCAAGTTATTGAGAAACACCAAATAACAAATGCAGATATTGCAGCAGCAACATCTTATGGACAGTCTTTAGTAGAAAAGAAAAATATTAAAATGATATCTACTGCTAAGAAGAAGTTTATTAAAAGGCGTTATGGTGGAATTTTCCCAAGAAATGAATTGCAAGGTATCGTGTATGTTCAAACTCCATTTGCAATTTATGCCAATACGGCATTGGAGGATGCTAGAGGTGTAGCAAGTAATTATTCAACAAGAAATGCTAATAATATATTACGGGTTAGATCTTTCCTTTATATGCCGGAAAGTAAGATTTATAATGATACTAATAATGTCGTTATATCTATAGTACAAAATGGAAATACATATTATCCAATAGAGACCGTACGTGGCGATGATCAATTTGAAGGTCCTGGTATGTGGGTAACAGTAGGTTATCAATCATTATTTGATTTATCTAATATTGATACTAATAGCTCTTTTGAAGTTCATATTAAGTCTGATGCAGTTAAAGTTGGAGATGCGGTAATCCAGTTTCCAGCATTAAATACGTCTAATAAATATATTTTGGATGACTCATATTCACTTTATAGAGGTGATGCAGTTTTTATTGATAAAAAATAATGTTTTATTAAGAATGTTATTTTACATTTTTATAAATCCAAAACTTTTATGGCTTACTTCTAATATAATAAAAGGGTGTAAAAGAATGCAGTAAAACCACATTCTTTTACACCCTTTTTTACATTAAGACTATTTCCAAATGTTTATTTAGTAAATAATTTTCAGAATGTCTGATTTTTTATATAATAAGGTTATAAATATTAGTACAGTATGTAATGGGGATAATTAGTTCAGAGGTAAGGGGTTATACTGATGGATGTAAAAGTTTTTGATAATATTAATGACATTGTTCGTGATGATATGATATCTACAATAAGTAATGGGAGTAAGATATCAATTGCTGCTGCTTGCTTTTCAATCTATGCTTATAAAGAATTGAAGGATCAGCTAGAACAAATAGATGAGTGTAGATTTATTTTTACAGCACCGACATTTATTAAAGAAAAAACAGAAAAACAAAAGAGAGAGTTTTATATTCCTAGATTAAATCGTGAAAATAGCTTATATGGTACAGAGTTTGAATTGAAGCTACGTAACGAAATGAATCAGAAAGCAATAGCAAAAGAATGTGCAGATTGGATTAAACGAAAAGCAACCTTTAAGTCTAATATTACTGGGGAGAATATGACTGGCTTTGTAAATGTAACAAGTTCTAATTCTGCTACTACTTATATGCCTATTAATGGTTTTACAACCGTAGATATTGGCTGTGAACGTGGTAATAATACTTATAATATGGTTAATCGTTTTGAATCCCCGTTTGCTGATTCGTACATCAATTTATTTGAAGGCCTATGGAATGATAAAAATAAACTTCAAGATGTTACGGATATTGTTATAGATAATATGACATCTGTTTATAATGAAAACTCCCCAGAGTCCATTTATTTCTTGATTTTATATCATGTCTTTAGTGAGTTTCTAAATGATATCTCCACTGATGAATTACCAAATGAAGCTACAGGGTTTAAACAAAGTAAAATTTGGAATATGCTATATGACTTTCAACGAGATGCAGTACTTGCCATTATAAATAAATTAGAACGATATAATGGTTGTATTCTCGCTGATAGTGTTGGTTTAGGTAAAACCTTTACTGCATTAGCTGTTGTGAAATATTATGAGAATCGTAATAAAAGTGTTCTAGTTCTTTGTCCTAAAAAATTAGCAGAGAATTGGAATACATATAAAGATAATTATGTAAATAATCCAATTGCTGGAGATCGACTTAATTATGATGTCTTATTCCATACGGATTTATCTAGACCTGGTGGCTTTTCAAATGGCCTTGATTTAAATCGGTTAAATTGGGGAAACTATGATTTAGTTGTTATAGATGAATCACATAATTTCCGTAATGGTGTTGGCACGCATGCTAATACGGTGGAGAATCGCTATGTAAAATTGATGGATAAGATTATTAGAGCTGGTGTAAAAACAAAGGTATTGATGCTTTCCGCGACACCAGTTAATAATAGATTTATTGATTTAAAAAACCAATTAGCCATAGCTTATGAAGGTGACGCTTCATTAATTGATAATAAACTAGGTACTAACAAATCGATTGATGAAATATTTAGACAAGCACAACGAGCATTTAATGCTTGGAGTGACCTAGATGTTACAGATCGAACAACTGATACTTTGTTAAAAACATTAGATTTTGATTTCTTTGAATTATTGGATAGTGTTACGATTGCACGATCGAGGAAACATATTGAAAAATATTATGACACAGCTGACATTGGTAAGTTTCCTATTAGAAAGCCACCTATTTCATTGAGCCCAAAACTTACGGATTTAGAAACTGCGACTAACTATAATCAAATTTATGAAGAGTTAAGTAAGCTTTCTCTTTGTATCTATACACCGTCTAACTATATTTTCCCAAGTAAAATTCAAAAATATATTGACCTAACACATAATAAGGGGAATGAGTTAACACAAACCGGTCGTGAACAAGGGATTCGTAAGTTAATGAGTGTTAACTTGTTGAAACGTTTAGAAAGTTCTGTTAATTCATTTCAACTTACCTTACAACGTATTTATAATCTTATTAATGATACTATAGATAAGATAAGTCGATTTGAGCAATATGGTACAAGTAGTATTGATATGTATGAATCTTCTGATACAGAGTGGGATATAGATGATAGTAATACAGAATATTTTACTGTCGGTAATAAGGTTCAAATTGATTTAGCTGATATTGATTATAAAACATGGCGAGCTGAACTTACTTCAGATATTGAGGTATTAAATGATTTGTTGAGTATGTTGAATGTAATAACACCTAAATATGATGGTAAGTTACAATCTTTACTCAAGGTTATATCTGAGAAAATAGAAAATCCAATTAATATTAATAATAAGAAGGTTTTGATTTTTTCTGCTTTTTCAGATACTGCTGAGTATTTATATGAACATGTTAGTGCTTATATAAAAGAAAAATACGGACTTAATACAGCCGTTATTACAGGTTCTATTGATGGAAAAACTACTATTAAGAATTTTAAGGCAACCCTTAATAATGTATTAACTTGTTTTTCTCCTATTTCAAAAGATAAAGCAGTTTTGTTGCCGGATAGTACTGAGGAAATTGATGTATTAATAGCTACAGACTGTATATCAGAAGGTCAAAACTTACAAGACTGTGACTGTGTTATAAACTATGATATTCATTGGAACCCAGTACGTATTATTCAACGATTTGGTCGTGTAGACCGTATTGGTAGTAGAAATGAAAGTATTCAACTTATTAACTTTTGGCCTGATTTGGATTTAGATGAGTATATTAACCTTAAAGGGCGTGTAGAAACGAGAATGAAGATTTCTATTATGTCTTCAACTGGTGATGATGATCTAATTAACGCTGAGGAGAAGGGGGACTTAGAGTATAGAAAGCAACAGCTAAAACGTTTACAAGAAGAAGTAGTAGATATAGAAGATATGTCTACTGGTATTTCTATTATGGATTTAGGGTTAAATGAGTTTAGACTGGATCTTTTAGAGTATATTAAAAATCATGGGGATATGGATACAAAACCAAAAGGGTTACATGCTGTTGTTTCATCATCTGAAGAACTACCAGAAGGTGTAATATTTGTACTAAAGAATGTTAATAACTCTGTGAATATAGATAATCAAAATAGAATTCATCCATTTTATATGGTTTATATTAGTATGGATGGAGATATTATTTGCGACTATCTAAATCCAAAACAATTGCTAGATGATATTAGATTATTGTGTAGAGGTAAAAAAAAACCAATTGTAGATTTATGTCATATTTTCAATGAAGAAACTAATGATGGAAAAGATATGCATGAAATATCAAGTTTACTTCATGAGACAATTCATTCTATTATCGATACAAAAGATAAAAATGATATTGATAGCTTATTTACGTCTGGTGGAACCTCTGCACTTATTTCAGTAGTAACTGGCTTAGATGACTTTGAGCTCATTTCTTTCTTGGTAGTTAAATAAGAAGGAGATATATGATGCTAAGTTTACCAAAAGTTACAGAATTTAATCGACGAATTCCGAAAACAAAGTTTTATGAGAATATAAATATAACGCCTTCTCTAAAAAGATTATTTGTAGATCAAGTAAAGAATATTTATTGGAGAAATAAAATTGCGGTTACAACTACAAACCTTACTGACGGTAAATATGTAACAGAGATTGAAGTATTTGAAATCAATCTTAATAGCTCACAAGTTGATATAGACTTATTAAAATCCATTGATAATGTAATCCCGTACCATATTCTATATATTTTAGAATATAATGGGAAGTATCAGGCTTGGATTGGATATAAAGAAACTACGGATATAGAAAAGAAAACATCCAAAGTGGATAGATACTATCACACGGATTGGATTGAGGAAAAGGACTTTGTAGTCAAGCTTGAAGGTCTTAACCTAGATGATGTATATGAAAATTTAGTACGCCAAATTGCTGGTGATAAGTTACAATCTGATAACTCTACTGAAAGTTTGAAACAGTCTGTAGAACGTGATAAACAAATAGAAATTATAGAAAAACAGATTAATACATTACAAAATAAAATACGAAAAGAAAAACAGCTGAATAAACAAATCGAAATGAATACTGAGTTGAAGAAATTAAGAAAAGTATTGGAGATAATATAATGGAAAAAATGAGAATGGAATCAGTAGATATGACTGAAAAAAATATAGAAAAAATTGAATCATTATTTCCTAATTGTATTACTGAAAGTCAAGATGAAAATGGGAAGTTAAAAAAAGCTGTTAATTTTGATTTACTAAAACAGATGCTTTCTAACGAAATCATAGATGGTGATGAAGCATATGAGTTTACATGGGTCGGTAAAAAAGCTTCTATTGTTGAAGCAAATATGCCAATTAGAAAAACATTGAGACCTTGCAAGGATAAAAGTGTAGATTGGGATAATACTGAAAATTTATATATAGAGGGCGATAACTTAGAAGTATTAAAGCTATTGCAAGAGAGTTATCTTGGAAAAATAGATGTTATTTATATTGATCCACCTTATAATACAGGAAATGACTTTATCTACAATGATGATTTTAAAATATCGAGTGAAGAGTATAATGAGATTTCTGATAAATTAGATGAAGAAGGAAATAGATTAATTAAGAATACGGATAGTAATGGTAGATTTCATTCTGATTGGTGCTCTATGATTTATTCCAGATTATTATTATCAAGGAATTTATTAAGTGATAATGGTGTCATTTTTATTAGTATTGATGATAATGAGCAAGAAAATCTAAAAAAAATGTGTGATGAAGTATTTGGTGAAGATAATTTTTTGGCACAGATAATATGGGAACGTGCATATTCTCCGATAAATTTAAAAAAACATTTTTCACGATCACATGACTATTTGCTTTGTTATGCTAAAAATGAAATTTATGCGTTAAACAATGGCCTTAAGCGAAGTGAAGAAGCTGATAGTCGTTATAATAATCCAGATAATGACCCTAGAGGAGTATGGCAATCAAATGATTTATCTGTAGGACCTGCTGTAGAGGCTAATATTTATCCAATAACTACACCTTCTGGACGTATTGTTGAACCTCCTACTGGGCGAAGTTGGAGTTTATCAGAAACAGCTTTTATTAATAAATTAAAAGATAATAGAATTTGGTTTGGCTCAGATGGAAATGGTGTTCCTCGAATGAAAAGATTTTTATCTGAGCTTAAAAAGCCAGGAATAACACCTATGACTATATGGAAGTATACTGATGTAGGCCATTCTCAAGGTGCTAGTCAATCACTTAAAGAATTATTTGCTGGTAAAATGATATTTGATTATCCCAAAACAGTAGATTTAATAAAGCGATGTATTGAACTTTACTCTAAAAAAGACTCTATTATTCTAGACTTCTTTTCTGGAAGTGCAACTTCTGCTCATGCTGTAATGCAGTTAAATGCAGAAGATGGTGGACATAGAAAATATATAATGGTTCAATTGCCTGAGAAAACAGATGAGAAATCTGATTCATATAAGAGTGGTTTTAAAAATATTTGTGAAATAGGACAAGAGCGAATAAGAAGAGCATCAAAAAAAATCATAAAAGATAGTAATGGAAATATTGATACTGACAAATTAGACACAGGTTTTCGTGTTTTTAAGCTAGATGATTCTAATATGACTAATGTATTTTATTCAGTAGACGATTACTCACAAGATTTATTATCGAATTTAGAATCAAATATCAAGTCTGATCGTAATGATCTTGATTTACTATTTGGATGCCTTCTTGAATGGGGATTACCATTATCGTTACCATATAATTCAGAAGAGATCGAAGGGTGCGTGGTACATAATTATAATAATGGAGATTTAGTAGCATGTTTCAATGAAAATATACCAGATTCAGTTATTAAATATATTGCAAAAAAACAACCTCTTCGTTCGGTTTTTAGAGATAGTAGTTTTGTAAGTAGTCCTGCTAAAATTAATGTTGGTGAGATTTTTAAATCATTAGCTCCAGATACAAGAGTGAAGGTTCTTTAGGGAGGTCTAGACGTGAAACTACAATTTAAGCATCAAAAATTTCAAGCTGATGCTGCGAAAGCCGTAGTGGATGTATTTGCTGGGCAGCCTTATTTAACTCCATCATATATGATGGATAGAGGGTCTGGATATATTCAACAATCCCTAACAGAAAATACAGACTATACTGGATTTAGCAACCAGAAAATAGTAACAGAATTAAATGATGAGTTAATTCTTAATCGAATAAAGAAAATACAAAGAGAAAATCAAATACAACCATCTAATAAGTTAGAAGGACGATATAATCTAACTATTGAAATGGAGACTGGTGTGGGTAAAACTTATACATATATCAAAACAATGTATGAGCTTAATAAGCATTATGGTTGGAGTAAGTTTATTATTGTTGTTCCTAGTATTGCTATACGTGAAGGTGTTTATAAAACCTTCCAAGTTACACAAGAACATTTTGCAGAAGAGTATGGTAAAAAGATTCGATCTTTTATTTATAATTCTGCTCAATTAACTGAAATTGATCGGTTTGCATCGGATAGTTCTATCAATGTTATGATTATCAATTCTCAAGCATTCAATGCAAAAGGAAAGGATGCAAGACGTATTTATATGAAGCTAGATGAGTTTAGATCTCGTCGGCCTATAGATATTATTGCAAAGACTAATCCAATTCTTATAATTGATGAGCCTCAATCTGTTGAAGGTAAGCAGACCAAAGAGAGTTTAAAGCAGTTTAATCCGTTAATGACTCTTAGATATTCTGCTACTCATAAGAGTGATAGTATATATAACATGATTTATCGGTTAGATGCTTTAGAAGCTTACAATAAACATCTTGTTAAAAAGATTTCCGTTAAAGGGATAACTGAATCAGGAAGTACAGCTACTGAGAGTTATGTTTATCTCGAAGGTATTAATCTTTCAAAATCAGCGCCTACAGCAACTATTCAGTTTGATTATAAAGGTGCTAAAGGTATTCGAAAGATAACAAGAGTTGTTTCGGAAGGCTATAACCTCTATGATAACTCTGGTCAAATGGAAGAATACAAAGATGGTTTTGTTGTATCTAGAATTGATGGGCGTGATGATTCTGTAGAGTTTATAAATGGTGTAAAGCTCTATGCTGGTGATGTAATCGGTAAAGTTAATGAAGATCAGCTCCGACGAATTCAAATAAGAGAAACGATTTTATCTCATATTGAAAGAGAGCGTGAGCTATTTTATAAGGGCATAAAAGTTTTATCTCTATTCTTTATAGATGAAGTAGCAAAATATAAACAATATGATACTTCTGGAGAACCTATTAATGGGATTTATGCAGATATGTTTGAAGAAGAATATAAAGATATTGTTGATAATCTTCAAACAAGATTTGGTGAGGACGAGTATTTAAAGTATCTTAATGTTATACCTGAATCTTCTACACATGCTGGATATTTTTCTATTGATAAAAAAGGAAAAATGGTTGACTCTAAGCTAAAAGATAAAAAAGAAAAAACATCTGATGATGTTGATGCTTTTGATCTTATTATGAAAAATAAAGAGCTTCTTTTAGATAGAGACCCTAAAACGTCTCCTGTTAGATTCATTTTTTCTCATTCTGCGTTACGAGAAGGCTGGGATAATCCAAATGTCTTTCAAATTTGCACATTAAAACAAAGTAGCAGTGATGTACGTAAACGTCAAGAAGTAGGCCGAGGTCTTCGTCTTTGTGTAAATCAAGATGGGGAACGTATGGATACTAATGTACTTGGTAATGATGTACATAATGTAAATGTTCTTACAGTAATAGCTAGTGAAAGTTATGATAGTTTTGCCAAGGGGTTACAAGCTGAAATTGCCGAGGCTGTTGTAAATAGACCAAAATCAATTACACCTGAGTTATTTATTGGAAAAGTTATTAAAGATATAAATAATAATGAGCAGGTTATAGATGACACGTTGGGACGTGCTATTCATTTTGATCTTATCGTAAATGGCTATATTGACAAAACTGGTGCACTTACTGATAAATATTATGATGATAAATCTAATGGTTTAATTCAAGTCGCTGATGAAGTAGCTGACTCTAAAGATGCAGTGATAGAAATTATTGATTCTATTTATGATACTAAATCGATACAATTTGAAAATGCTCGTAGTAATAATGTAGAACTTCAGTTAGATAATGACAAAGTATCTATGCCTGAATTTAAGGCTTTATGGGAAAAGATAAATTCAAAGTCGGTATATGTAGTTAATTTTGATACTGATGAACTTGTTAGAAATGCAATTTTATCTTTAGATAGCAAACTGCGAGTTTCAAAAATTTTCTATAAGGTTGAAATTGGCACGATGAAGCAGATTAAATCAAAAGAGGAGTTAGAAACATCAGGCTCTTTTGTAAAAGAATCTGCTTCAACTTATGGAAGTAAAAATGCTGTAAGCTCAAATGTTAAATATGATTTAGTCGGTAAACTAGTAGAGGAGACAGGACTAACTCGAAAAGCAATTATACAAATTCTTCAAAGTATTGAACCAGCTGTATTTAATCAATTCAAAGATAATCCAGAAGAGTTCATTATTAAAGCTGCATCACTTATAAATGACGAAAAAGCAACAGCAATTATTGAGCATATTACATATGATGTGTTAGATGAAAAATACGATACTCATGTATTTACAGATCCAACAATTAAAGGACGTTTAGGCATAAATGCAATGAAGGCTAATAAGCATCTCTATGATCATATTGTTTATGACTCTACAAATGAGAAAAATTTTGCATCTGAATTGGATATAAACTCTGATGTAGCCGTATATGTAAAATTGCCTGATGGATTTTATATATCAACACCTGTTGGTAGATATAATCCGGATTGGGCAATAGCTTTTTATGAAGGTACTGTAAAACATATTTATTTTGTTGCAGAAACAAAAGGCTCTATGAATTCAATGCAACTTCGCTTGATTGAGGAATCTAAGTTACATTGTGCACGAGAACACTTTAAAGCTATCAGTAAAGGGGACGTTGTTTATGATGTTGTTGATAGCTATAAGTCACTACTTGATATTGTAACTAAGTAATTTGAACGTATATTTTATAGAGAATATTGTAATGGGAGTTAGTAAGTCGATTAATTATAAATGGAGATGATTCTTTGGCTAACCATGCATATAGAGATAAAGAAA
>ERZ773014.1049-NODE-1049-length-18090-cov-16.820793_pt1 | contig 18090 bp, 18 predicted proteins | sample MGYA00580841_ERZ773014 | MGnify/ENA primary metagenome ERZ773014 (study PRJEB29015, sample SAMEA2737989) | human oral metagenome | biome: human oral; feature: human-associated habitat; material: dental | place: China | collected 2067 ...
TGTCTATTTTTAGGAGCAAAACCTGCATTTTGCACCATTTAGCCTTTCTAGATTGGTTGGCAGCTCTTATTTTTTCAACTCCAATTGCCCACTTTTAGCCCCTAAAACCCCACTTTTTAATGGTCATTTTGCCCCTTTCGGCCATGTACTTTATGGCTCTAAGGGGTTTTGTTTATGCAATTGCTGTGGATGTTTATGCTTTTCGTCTTGCATTTAGTGGCAAATCGCACCGCATTTAGTAGCATTTTACCTTGCGTTTTGCACCAAAATGCCTTGCGTTTTGCACCAAAACGCACTCCATTTAGCACCAAAATGCACTACATTTAGCAGCAAACAGCCCCGAAAGAGGTACAAATGGCGACCTATTGAAATAAATATTCATTTTGCCGCATGTACATGCTAACCCCTTTTTTGCATCAAAACAACCTTCGCGAGAATCGATTTTTTGCGGCAAGGTGTGCGCTTGGTGAGCGGAAAGGGCACTCATAATGTTAAATTTCTTACTGAAAACCAGACAAAATAAGTGCGCCATATACAGGCGTATGAGCAACGGGGCGGAACGCATGTACGATTACGACCGCCAGCGCGAGCAGCATAAAAAATGGGTAGTTTAGCGAAACATTTCAAAAAGAAATATGGTGTTTATCTTTTTTTTACTACTTTTGTAGTGACTAAAACCTACATATCATGACAAACAACAAACGATTGGCATACATGCTTACTTGTATTTGGGCTTTGTTCCTTGTAGCGTGCGAGAAACCACTGGTTGAAAACGAGCATGAAAAAGCGGCAGAACCCGATGGCATGACGCTCATTTTTGAAGCTCCAACAGCAGAACCCTACGCCGAAATTGGTGGAACTGGCGTTAGATACGCTATTAAAAATGCACCCTTAACCCAGTTAAGCGTGAGTGTGTTTAAAGGCGGTAAACGCGTGAAGAGTGTGCACCTCGCAGCAGACAACGATTTATTTATGAAACCATCCTTGCGACTAGACGATGGCACATACACCATTGTTGCTGTGGCTCATGCGGGAATGGGGCATGCAACCATCACCAATGCGCAGCGAATAACTTTTTATAAGAACAAAATTACCGACACATACGTATATAATGGAGAGATAACCGTATCAGGTAACTCAACCTTCACACTGCCTATGAAACGCGTAACAGCCATGTTTCAGCTATCTGTTACCAGTCCGTTGCCACAAAACGTGGCACAAGTGGAGTTCAGATACACGGGCGGAAGTAGCACGCTAGATGCCAAAAGCCTTGAAGGGTGCGTTAATTCACGACAGGCTGAAACGCGCGAAGTTACTGAAACGATGAAAACCACTCCGCCAACATTTGCCATATACACCTTTCCACGCACCGAGAGCGAGGGTTTGAAAATCAAAGTGAGTTTCAATGACAAGAACGGTAATTCCCTATACGAGGAGAATTACGAAGAGGTACAGGTGAAAGTTGGCATGAAAGCATGCTATAAATGCAACCTTCCCAAGGATTTTGTGGATGCTTTAGCAAAAAGAAGAGGTGCTGTTGAAGAGTGACATAGTGAGGATGCTGAAAATAACGCTTAGCAAGAAAGTCACAAAGAAGATGAACTGGCACCGAATGAAGCCAAGTACGTAAAACACTTCACAAGGCAAATATGGCTTAACGCTCTATCCATTTCACAGCCACGCGGCACACCTCGGCCGTATCTCCATCTGGCGTACACTTCACAATCTGATAAAGTTCTTCGCCCTCTGTTATCTCCTCCTTATAATAATGCAGTACATCTCCAAAATGACTTTCTGCCACATAAGCCACATCTACACGCCTAACACGATAATCGCGGTGCCAAGATTGGGGTTTTAAGTCGAAAAGATGTTCAAGGTACTTCACGCTGTTGATGTGCCCATTGATGTCTACATCGCTGTAATGAGTTTCTACCGAACCCTCCAATATCGCCTGTCCAGCCAACTTAACGCGCGAAGATGCAGCAATGGGACATGGCTTTTCTTTATCAACATAATTCACAATTCTACCTTCGTTGATGGCCAAGATGTCGGCAGGCTGACGCGTTTGCGTATCAATCATGGCCCAAACGCTACGCCCATAGCCATAAACAGCACCCGTCTCTGCATCGGTCATCTTAAAGTTTCGATTGGTAAAGAAGCGCATAACACCGTCAACCCATGTCTCAACGCTCATGCGTGAGTACTCCTTTGGTAGTTCTTCCAGTTCAAGTGCCAGTCGCGACAGCACCCATGTCTTATGGATGGTGTTTAAATAGGTCATGCCAAAGCCCCTATCGTTCGAGTGAAAGTCGGCTGCATTTAGCACATGATTACCCAGATGCCCCACAAATAGGTGGTGCGTAAAGTCGCAATGAAAAGGTTCTATTAAGAAATCGTACTTTCCTATCTTATCTAACATCATACTATTCAATGATTTTAACTTATAATGAGTAACATCAAGATATCTCCACCCATATAGAAAGTAGGAGTTATGATGCGCTATATAAGGGCAAACGAGTGCTACTTACAACGTGTCAGCCCCTTTTAACGGCTACAAAGTTAGCTAGAAAATACGTTACATCCTAAGTTTGTTGACAATAAATAAGGCCTTTACACATTTATAGGAATTTAATAGGACGAAATGAGGATGGCGATAAGACGAGGCAAGCACACGAAAGAAGTTAGATAGGCTAGTATATCTAGATAAGTAATACTAATCGAACAGCTAAGATAAGCCAAAGTTGTTCGGTTGTTTCACTCACAAATAAGAAAGTCCCGAAACTCGAAGAGCTTCGGGACTTATCTTTATTGCTTAGTTACGAAAATTATTCGCCCTTGCTACTATCATTGAAAGTAGCAACACGGTTGAACGAAACTTCTTCGAACAACGTGTCCGTTACGCCCATACCCTTAGTGGTAAGACGGCTAGCAGCAATCTTGTACCTCTTAACAAGTGCGTCCTTAACGGCTTGTGCACGAGCATTAGAAAGCTTTTGGTTCAGTTCGGCGCTACCTTCGGGAGAAGCGTAACCACGAATTTCAACCTTAGCTTCGGGGTGATTTCTCATGTACGAAGCGATAAGTTCCAGCGGAGCGTACTGCGCGGGGTCGATAACAGCCTTGCCTTGACGGAAGAGAACGGTGGGTTGCAGGTTGGTAACCGTTTCCGACTTCACGTTCTTAACGATGGTCTTGGGTTGGTTGTTGCAATCGTCCAAAGCTTTTTGAAGGTCAGAAATCTGGCGATCCTTTTCTGCCAAACGGCTGTCTTTGTTGCTCAGGTCACCACGAAGGCTGTTGATTTGAGCGTTCAAGCCATCAATTTCAGCTTGGTCGCGAACTTGTGCAACAGTGAAGTTGTGCGAACCGTTCGAGTTTCCAAAGCGATAAATCAAACCTCCGTTAAGTTGAACAAAAGACTTGTTGATGTTGTATTCCAAACCGCTGTAGCCAGTACCATTTAGTGCATATACGATGGCGGGCTCAACATAGAATTGGAATTGCTTGTTCGAACCAAAGTTCAAAGCTAGGTCGAGAGCAGCCTTAGAGGTCATTACGTTATCGTTCTTCAAGCCCTTGTTGTTGAAAGTATGCAACCAACCAAGGCCATACAAACCGATAACCTCAAACGTACGGGGCTCACCTTTGTAGCCACCAAACCAGTTGCTGAAGTTGATTGTTGCCAAAGCAGAGCTGTTAATGAGACGAACAAACGTGCCATACGACTCATCTGGCTTGTTAGAGAAGTAAGCGTTGCCTTCAACAGCCACACCAAATACAGGGGTAAAGTAACGGCCAATGCGCAGGCCAGCGTTAGGGTTGAGGTTGTTCAACCAGCTATGACCAGTTGTAGCAGTAGAAACACCACCATTAACACCGATGTAGAAATTGTCGAAAGTCTTGCTTTCGGTTACTGTTTGCGCGGAAACAGTAGCTGCCAAAGAAGCGGCAGCGAAAAGTGTAAACAACTTTTTCATTCCTGAATAATTAAAATTTGACTTATTAAGTTATCTCAATCTAAACGCTTGCAAAGGAAAAGAAAAAAGCTGTAAGCACCAAACAAATTATCAAAAAATAACCATTTTATCCTCTAAATAGTCCAAAATAAGATGGGAATGGAACATAAAAGGCCTTCTGAATCGAAAAAACATGCACTTTTCTACGCACTCTTTCGCCTTTTTTGTAACTTCGCATCATGAAGAAAGTAATCTTAATTACGGGCGGCCAACGCTCTGGGAAAAGCCTTACTGCCGAACGTATGGCACTCAGTCTCTCGCCAACGCCGGTGTATTTGGCCACTGCCCACGCCTGGGACGACGAGTTTAAGCACCGTATTGCGCGGCATCAAGAGCGGCGTGGTCCCTGCTGGACCAACATCGAAGAAGAAAAAACACTGAGCAAACACCTATTATATAATAGGGTGGTGGTGGTAGATTGCATCACCCTCTGGTGCACCAACTTCTTCTACGATGCAAGCAACGACGCCTCCTCAACTCTTCCCGATGTAGACAAAACTCTTAAAGAACTGAAAGCCGAGTTCGACAAGCTTACAGCGCAAGAGGCCATTTTTATCTTCGTTACCAACGAAATTGGAAGTGGCGGAGTGAGCAACAACGCCCTACAACGCCGCTTTACCGACTTACAAGGATGGATGAACCAATATGTTGCAGCTAAGGCCGACGAGGTTTACCTGATGGTTAGCGGTATTGCGGTGAAGATAAAATAGGCTCTTGTCGCCCCCATCGCAGCATTTTACCACGCTTTTCATCCGTTCAACACTTTCTTTTTTACGCAATGATGCACTTCAACATACCCCCCTTAACGCTAGACAACTCTATCGTTTGGCAGAAAATAGACAACCTCAACAAGCCCAAAGGTTCGTTGGGGATGCTCGAAACACTGGCTTACAGGATATGCCGCATACAGCATACGCTATCTCCCACCCTGTCACATCCTTGTCATCTGCTCTTTGCCGCCGACCACGGCATAGAGCAAGAAGGCGTAAGCGTATCGCCAAGAGCGGTAACTTGGCAACAGATGATAAACTTCACGCATGGTGGAGGCGGCGTAAACCTCTTCTGCAAGCAACACGGTTTCGAACTAACACTTGTGGATATGGGGGTAGACCACGACCTATCGGCACACCCAACAATACTCAATCGCAAGATAGCTAACGGCACACGCAACTTTCTTCACGAGCCAGCCATGAGCCAACAGCAAATGCAACAAGCCCTCAGCGCAGGCATCGAACTGGCAGAAAGCTGCCAAGCCAAGGGCTGCAACGTGCTTTGTCTGGGCGAAATGGGCATTGGCAACACCTCGCCATCAAGTGTTTGGATGAGTCTTTGGGGCAACTTACCGCTTAGCAGTTGCGTTGGTAGTGGTTCAGGGCTAAATATTGAGGGCGAAAAGCATAAGCTAGCCGTACTCGAACAGGCCGTAAGCCACTTTAAACGCCAACCATTGCCCCACAACGACCCAGCAACCATCATCCAATACTTTGGTGGATTCGAGATGGTAGCCGCCATCGGGGCGATGCTCCGCGCTGCCGAACTACGCATGATAGTGCTAGTTGACGGTTTCATCATGTCTGCCTGCATGCTAGCCGCAAGTAAACTCAACCCTGCCGTACTTGATTATGCCGTCTTCGGACACTGTGGCGACGAGAGCGGACATCGCCAATTGCTAGCCCTGATGCAAGCACAACCCATCCTACAACTAGGCATGCGCTTGGGCGAAGGTACGGGGGCGTTGTGCGCTTACCCCATAATCGAAAGCTCCGTACGAATGATAAACGAAATGAACAACTTCAAAGATGCGAATATCGACAAATACTTCTAGATGGTACGACCGTCCTTGGGCGGCCTTCATCTTCTTTACCCGACTTCCTTTCTGGCGTATTCATCAGCCACCGAAAGGCTCTTACGAGTCGGTTGTTGAGTTCTGGCCCCTCGCTGGATGGCTAACAGGCGCGCTAATGGCCGCCATCATTTGGTTTGGCTCAAAGGTTTTGCCTTTCCCTATTTCCATTTTAGCGGCCATTGCTGCACGCTTGCTGGTTACGGGCGCACTGCACGAAGACGGATTAGCCGACTTCTTCGATGGTTTCGGCGGCGGAGGAAAAGACCGCAACCGTATTCTCGCCATCATGAAAGACTCGCATATCGGCACGTTCGGCGTTCTTTCGCTCATCGTTTACTTCGCCCTGCTCTTCGCATGTATGCTTTCACTCGGCCCATTATACGCCGCACTCGTTGCATTTACGGCCGATCCGTTCTGTAAAATGGTGGCAGGACAAATCACCCAGATACTTCCTTACGCCCGAACCGAAGAGCAAGCCAAGGCCCATAACATCTATCGCCGGTTCAATCTCACGGCAGGCGTCTCGCTCATGGTACAAGGTCTTACACCGTTCATCGGCCTTCTCTATTTCGATGCCCATTGGGGCAGCCGTCTTTTAGATTGGAATTTCCTTGTAGCCGCACCCTGTCTCACCATGTTTTTCCTATACATGCTGATGCTGCGCCGCATAAAAGGCTATACGGGCGATTGCTGTGGAGCCGTGTTTTTGCTCTGCGAGTTGGCGTTTCACCTAACGGCCGTTGTGTTGCTCACCGCTAATCTCACCCCTTAACCCCCCCTTTTAGATATGGAAATAATTCTTGTAAGACACACCAGCGTGGCCCTTGACAAGGGCACATGCTATGGTTGGACAGATGTTGAGCTGTCCGAAACCTTCGAACAAGAGGCCCTTCTCACCCGCAAGGCCTTATCAGAACATGCCCCTTTCGATGCGGCATACAGCTCACCGCTTAGTCGCGCCACACGCCTTGCGGCCTTCTGCGGTTACGAAAATGCCATAATCGACCCACAATTACGCGAAATGAACATGGGCGATTGGGAGATGCAACGTTACGATGAGATAGTAGACGAGAACCTTCAACGTTGGTATGCCGACTATATGAACGTGCGTACTACCAATGGCGAGGGGTTCCCAGACCTCTATGCACGTGTTTCCAACTTTCTCAATCAGTTGAAAACGCAACCCCATCGTCGTGTGGTGGTGTTCGCTCATGGTGGAGTGCTCATTTGTGCAGGCATATTCTCCGGAATATTTAAGCGTGAAGACGCCTTCAAAAACCTAACACCCTTTGGCGGATTGTTAAAGATAACAATCTGAATGCCCCACTCCATCACCCCGACAGGCTGACAGAAAGCTAGACGAAAAAAACCGAAGAAACGCCAATTAGCATAACCTGTCGCCCCAAACCTTAACCTTTTTTAAACTCACAAAGTAACAATTGTTACCAAACTAACAACGTTTTATATCTAAATTTGCAACGTAATCGAAATAAAAATAAGACCAAAATATGGAACATAGAATGAAAGGTTACCTTCCACCGATGGACCCAGAAAAGCTTAAAGCGCTTTTCGAAATAGAGAATGCATTTAAGGCCGGACAGCTATCTGCCGACGAAGCCCGACTGCAAATTAAAGAACGTGTAGGCAAAGTTAGCGCCTACCACGTGGCCTACATAGAGCAAACAATGACCGAAGAAACTAGCGACGAGTGCATTCGCGAAGATGTACACGCCGTGATTAACATGTTGGGCGACCAAATAGATAACACGATGCCCAATCTTCCGGCCGACCACCCCATCATGCACTACCTTAAAGAGAACGAGGAAATGAAACGTTTGCTCTTAGCGGTGGAAGACTTGGTGCAATACCCAATGATTAAGAACCAATGGCTTGAGCTATACGATAAGATTAGTCAGTACCCCATACACTACAAACGCAAACAAAACCAACTTTACCCCATGCTCGAACGCAAGGGATTTACACGCCCCACAACAACAATGTGGACCTTCGACGACATGGTGCGTGATGAAATTCGTGAGGCAGAACGCCTGCTTCGTGAAGACCAAGAAGATGCCTTCATCAAACAACAAGAACGCGTCCTACTCTACGCACGCGACCTAATGGAGAAAGAGGAGTTTATCCTTTATCCCACATCGATGGCCCTTATCAGCGAAGAAGAGTTTGAAGATATGAAGAGTGGCGACCAAGAAATTGGCTTTGCCTTCTTTGAAGTGGAACACAAAACCACTGAAAACAAAGTTGAAACTCAACCGAAAGAACAAAACAACTTTGCCAACGACTTGCAAGCCTTGCTCACAAGATATGGGTATTCGGCTGGCGGAGGCGACAAGTTGGATGTTACAACGGGCAAACTTACGCTCGAACAGGTGAACCTCATTTACAAACACCTGCCCATCGACATCTCCTTCGTGGACGAGAACGAACTGGTTTGTTTCTATTCGGACACCGACCACCGCATTTTCCCACGCAGCAAGAACGTTATAGGCCGCGAAGTAATGAACTGCCATCCCCGAAAAAGTGCCCACATCGTTCGCGAAGTGATAGACAAGCTAAGGAGCGGCGAACAGGATAAGGCCGAGTTTTGGATCAACAAGCCAGGGTTATTTATCTATATCATTTATGTAGCCGTACGTGATAAAGATGGAAAGTTCCGTGGCGTGCTTGAAATGATGCAAGATTGCACCCACATTCGTGCATTAGAAGGCTCGCAAACGTTGCTAACATGGAGCAACGGCGACACATCTGCAACGGCCGAACAAAACCACGACACGCAGACAACGCCGGCAGAAGATGATGAAGACGAAGAGGCGACAGAACCCGTAACAGAGATCACACCGCAAACGCGTCTGAAAGATCTTCTCAAACAATATCCCACCCTCAAAAAACGTTTGCCCGAGCTCAACCCCAAGTTTAAGATGCTCAACACGCCACTAGGCAAAATTATGATGGGCAAAGCAAACGTGCAAATGATGAGCGAACGTTCTGGAATACCCCTCGATAAACTTATCGAAGGGATAAAGAAACTGATAAACTAAAATCTCAATTAGGTATATAGGCAGGATAACAGTTGTCCGCCAGCTGAATGCAAACATGCACTTCTGCTGGCGGACTTTTTAATCCCAACTAGCCATTAGAGCCGCTTAGATTTTGTGTATTGTCGAGTCTGTTGGTAATGAGCAGCATACCTTATAAGCACTGTCCGCCGTAAGCATACGTGCTTTCCATGCCGTTGCCCATGCACGTGTATATGATATTGTTGTTTTTGTCTTGTTTTCAGTAGGGATTTTAACATTATGAGTGCCCTTTCCGCTCACCAATCGTCCGTCTTGCCCCAAAAATCGATTCCTGCGAAGGTTGGTTGTGATGCAAAAAGGAGATACTTTTACATGCAAGCAAAATGAATTTTTATTTAAACCAACCGCCACTAACACCCGTTTTCGGGCTATTTGCAGCAAAACGGAGTGCGTTTTGCCGCTAAATGTAATTCGTTTTGGTACAAAATGGAGTGCGTTTTGGTGCAAAATGCGAGGTGAAACGATGCTAAATGCAGTGTAAAATGATGCTAAATGCGAGATGAAACGTATAAATATCCGCCGTAATTGTATAAATTAAACCTTCTTGAACCACGAAAAATGTGGCTCGTAGGGGCAAAATGTCTATTGAAAAGTGGGGTTTTAGGGGTGAAATGGGTGTATTTGGGCTTGAAAAAAATCGGACCTCCAACCAAACTAGAAAGGCAAAGTGGTACTAAATGAAGGTTCTGCTCTCAAAAATAGACAAGATGAGAGGTGTGCAAGGATGGAATTAACGGTAGTTTTGGTGCTTTACAACCTATATTTTCGCTAGAAAGGGATGGCAAATGGATGTGGTTTTGTAAAATAAAATCAATGATTTTAAGTTTTTTGTCTATGTAAGTTTCTAATGGCCAGTTGGGGTTATAACCAAGATCTCTCAGACTAGAAAAAATTAGCAACTTTGGTTTGGGATATACTTCTAAAAGGCATTACGTATTAATGACTTATCATTTAACCCCAATCGGACATTAGAGCCTGTTCAGATTTTGTGTGTTGTTGGGCATATTGCCTGCCTTATTCTTGAAGGCGTAGCGGGCTACGTAAAGAGAAAATGACAGGCAAGATGCCGATAAGCAAGCGAAGAGTGGACAGCAAGCGAGGCAAACAACATGTGATATTTGATAAGCGGTTTGATGTCCGATTGGGAGTTAAGCGTAATGTTTTTAACGAATCATGTTCAGGGTGGCATCTGCCGTCTATATGCGAGCTATACTTGTATTCAACAACCCATCGTTAAGGGTGTGCAATCTTAGGTGGTATGCACCACGACTATGGTCGATGCTCATTAGCCGTTGCGGTTGTAGCGGCGATGGCGATAAAGATAAGGCTACATGGCCCATTGTGCGGCGCAGATTGATTTCCACACAGGGATGAATGGCCAAGATGTTCGTGCCTTCTTGCTTAACTAACATCATGTCTATGCCCAACGGCCCGACATACTTGTTTAACAACAAAGCAGATAGCATTGTTTTTATCGTTTCGGTAACTGCTTTCAGCATAGAAACGTCTATATACTGCGATAGGTATTCTAACTTCGTGTCTTCGGTGGCAAGCAAACTGCCCGTGTACGTGCGCTTAGACGTCTTGAAGATAGACAAACCCAGATAGTCTATACTGCCGTCGGCGTTGACGTTAAATTCCATGCCGAAGTCGCGAACCTTATTGTAATAGGGTTCGAGCGTTATACAACCTTGCTTTTCAATGGTGTTGGCGCACCATCCCTCGGTGGAAGGGTCGGGCTTATTCTCAATATAACGTATGCCCCTGCCGCTACTGCTCCACGGTGCCTTTACCACAACAAGGGGGTGTTCTTGCAAGAGCGTGTGCAATTGAGCCATTGATTGCACCACAAAAGAGGCGCCAATAAACTTGTTGGGGTAAAGGTTGTTTAGTCTTGTTATCAGTTCGGGCAATACATTGTGCGACATCCATTGCCGCGAGCTGATGGCCCTTACGTCTTCCAACCATTGGGTCGATGGCAGAACATCTTCGTTAACGCCGATGCCAACAAGCAGTTCTTTTACGTTTTTGTCCCATCCCCAAGGTGCGAAGTCTAGTTGCTCCGGTGCAATTGTACCGCTGGCGAATGCACGTTGCAGCGTATCACGGTCGACAAGCAGCACGCCTTTGGTTCTTCCCTTTATGTGTCGAAGTCGTTCGTTTGCGGCCTCGGCCTCGGCAACAAGCACCAAGTCGCCAGCTTTCGCCCACAAAGCAGGCAGAAATCCCAAGTCGGCGTATAGGTCGCGAGCCGCTTTGGGAGGAGTGAAATGGTCGTTGCCAGCTGCCAACACCAAGTCGTGATCGGGGTTGAAGATATGTAGTGTCATTGTTGTTACTTGATTTATACTGCAAAGATACGATAAAATTGGGGAAAGTGAACATGGGGCGAACGACAAAACCATCATGCAATGGTCTTGAATGAGGGCACACCATAACGCATTCAAGCCGTGCCCAGATAATCTGGATACGGCTCGAATGGACTGCGAGAGCGACAAGATGGCCTTTATCATAGGTACATAGGTCGCCATATATGCTGAAAAGATATGTCTTAACGATGCCCTATGAGGGGGAATAGACCAAAATAAGGGGCGATTATGCCAAGTTATGGTTCGATAATGCCTGCCTCTTCCCACTTAACGATGAGTTCTAGGCAATCGTTAAAGGCAACATTGTATTGCACGTCGTATTGTTCTGTCAGCAGCTTGGCCAAAGTGTCGGCCGTAAATTCTTTGCCTTCAACAGCTTCCCAAAGGTATGCCGACGTTTCGTTCATGCTGATAATCTTGCTGAAATCGATGTTTTCTTTGCCTTCGGCCACAATAACTTGCTCACCACAGATGGAGCGCAATTTAAATCCTACTTTCTTTTTCATAAATGTATGTAAGTTGCGAATGCGTTACTGTTGGGTTTAAATAGGTCCGAACAAACGCATCCAAATTCTTGTGTAAAAAGCCAACAAATATCTGCGTAACGGAAACAAGCCCGTCCATAAGGCTGAATAAACACGCCATTTAACACTGTTGGTCTTATCTAATGTTTGTCTTCCTTTTCGGTAAAAGCCCAAAACAAAGCCCCTTACATCTGCTCGTTTGCACTGTTCGATGGCTAAGTTGCCGTCTCCGCGGAGGGTTATGTCGTCGCCCTCTATCTTGATTATGCGATGAAGTACAAACACGCCAGGAGATATTTCAGCCAACACCGCATCGCCTTTTTGTATCGTTGTGGGCTTGCTTAGCAGGGCCTTGTCGCGATTATGTTCGAGAAAAGGACGCATGCTGTATCCCTTTAACCCGATGGTGACCGTGTGTCCTTCTTCTAAGAAGTTGGCCACTTGGGGTAAGAAAAGGGCGTTTTCGAACTGTAATTCTCTTATTTCGTTATGGTTTGTTGGCATAACAAGGCTGCATCTTTGTTGGGCAGGCAGTGAATGGTGTAAATGCCTGTTGTCTCTATAATCTTTGTAACGGTGTCGCACGTGTTGTTAAACACCTCTTTATCCCATTTCATCGTAGAACACGAGGGCAGCAATGAGGCAAAAGCCTCGATGGGCCTAAGCTGCTCAACGCTGTTTGCCTTTGCTCGGTCGATGCGCGAAATGGCTCCCAGTTCGGCTTTCACGTTGCGATAGCAAGGCGTCTTGCCGCTCCAAGGACTGCCATAGATGTAGGGCTTGCCATCAATGACGCGCACAATGGGGTTGTCGTCGTTCATTAAATCGCAGTTGGGAATGTAGCGTAGCCAAAGACTTACGTGCGTACTTTTGCCTGTTCCGCTCTTGGCAGTAAAGGCATAACCGCGGTTTTCGTGCCGAACGAGTGAGGCATGTATGAGCAACGTTTGCTTAAACGACCCGGCAAAAGCGTATGTAAGCATCAGCGCATTGTTTAAACCGAAGTTGCGCATGTTATAGTTGCCTTCCAGTTTACAACGACAAAGCGAAAAGTCTTTGTTGGTATGGAGCAGACAACAGAGCTTGCCTTGCAGGTTGCGGATGTGAAATTGGTAGCCCCCCGTGGGCAAAACGTCTACGAGGGTCATGCCGTTACCGGTGTCTATATCCCTTATCAGTTCGGTGTCTTCGGGCGAAAAAGGCTCCAAGTCGTTGGTTACGGTGAGTTGCAAAAGCAGGTCTTTGGGCTTACTTTCAACTCTGAAAGGTTCTAACGACTGTATGAGTGCCCCGTCTATTGGCGTCGTGTCTTCGAAAACAACGCTAATATCGTGTTCGGCGATGTTAAAATAATGAGTCATCAATGATGTTGTTCTCCGTGTGAGTACGTTTCTGTACGTTTGGCAGAAAGGCGGCACAGCCTTAATAGGCATGGTGCCGACCCTCCCTTGTTTGTGTGCCGTGCACCTATATGCAGCAGCTTATAGCCTAGCTAACCTTATTTTTCGGGCACAATGGCGTCGTATTTAAACTCTGATTCTTTGAGATAACGCACGTTGGCATCGCCTCTTACTGCGCTTTTCTTCAATAGAGTGGCATACTTTTTCTCGGCTTTCTTACGCGAAAGGGCAAAGCAAGTGATGCAGGTGGCATTGGCAAAGCCTTGCGATTGAAGGTAATCGCGAAGTTGATAAGAGTAGTTCTCACGACTATACAAGAACTTCCCTTTATCGCTAATCCACGCGTCGACCTCTTGAACATCGGTGAAATAAGTTGTGGAATCATTGAATGATGCTGCCATCCCAAACATGTACACCTTGGTTTGAACCAATTTGGCCGAGGCTGTTGCGCCTACGGCAAGCAAAATCATTGCTACTAAAACGTATCTTTTAAATTGTATCATCTCCTTATTATATGGCGGAAGACCGCCTTTACTCTTCATTTTGCTGAGCAACAAGGGGTATTCCCCTAATGCCCTATCGCTTGTACCCCCGTTTTTTTACTGCCCAAGATAGGTTTTGAGCATCTTGTTTTTGGTGTTGTTTCTTAATCTTCTTATGGCTTTTTCCTTTATCTGCCTTACCCTTTCGCGGGTTAAGCCATACTTGTCGCCAATTTCTTCGAGCGTCATTTCCATTTGGTTGATGCCGAAGAAGGCCTCAATAACATTGCGTTCGCGCTCATTGAGGTATTGCAAAGCGTCTGCAATTTCGGCTCGCAACGACTCTTTCACCAATTCGTTGTCCACTGTTGGCGTGTCGGTATTGGCTAGCAAGTCTAGCAAGCTATTGTCTTCGCCGTCCACAAAAGGTGCGTCCACCGAGATATGTCGGCCTGTAACCTTGATGGCGTCTTCAATCTTATCTTCAGGTAAGTCGGTTTTTTCGGCTATTTCGTTGATGCTTGGCCTACGTTCGTTCTCTTGTTCGAACTTGCTAAGTATCTTGTTGATTTTGTTTACCGACCCAACTTGGTTCAATGGCAAGCGAACAATGCGGCTTTGCTCGGCAATGGCCTGCAAGATGCTTTGCCTAATCCACCATACAGCATACGAAATGAACTTGAAACCGCGGGTCTCGTCGAATTTTTCGGCAGCTTTTATCAAGCCCACATTGCCCTCGTTGATGAGGTCTTGCAGACTTAACCCTTGGTTTTGGTACTGTTTGGCAACAGACACAACAAACCGCAAGTTGGCTTTGGTTAGCTTCTCCAAGGCTTTTCTGTCGCCTTTTTTGATGCGTTGTGCCAATTCAACTTCCTCTTCTACAGAAATTAGCTCCTCGTGGCCTATCTCTTGTAGGTATTTGTCCAGCGAGTCACTCTCCCTGTTCGTTATCGATTTCGTGATTTTCAGCTGTCTCATTAAGCGTTACTTTTATGCTTGAATGCAAATTTAACGACTTTAAGGCACATCCCCAAATGTTTTTTGCTTTTTTTTGTTTAATACGATACATCTTCGTTTGCGCACTAACGCACCATTGTCCTTTACGTACTTAATAATAACCCCAAAAGAAAGTTGTGCTAAGAAGACGGTATCAGCCTGCTGAACGTTCCCTCTTTTGTCTGTTTTAAACCAGAAATATCCTACATTTCATCGTCCCTCTGTTAAATTTTAAATGTATTTGATATTTAACGAATGTGAATTTGTAAGTTAAAAGAAATAATATTACTTTTGCATCGCGTAAAGCGACATTGTGGTGAAAAGCATTTATGAGGCTACGGACTCACAATAAAGTTGACAGACTAATGCTTGCTTTAGGCGAAACAGGAGTTTTTTGTACTTCCTAAACCGCCGCCTAAGCAGAACAAATGGCCCGTGTCCTCTTTAAGCTTGAAGCCCAAACACACGTTAATTAATGTAACAATCATACATAAAAAGCCAAAATAATTAATATAAAAATGAACAAACAGATGAAAAGAACATTGTTTATGGCACTTGCAATGCTATCAACTGCTGTGCTTTCGAATGCCAATCCAATAACAAAAGGCCAAGCCTTGAACATTGCGTCGAAGTACATCAACAACCCTACGTTATCGAAGAACACACCTGTAACGCGCTCTGCACAAGCTAATGAGCAACCTGCATATTATATCTTCACGAGTTCGAACGATAAAAAGTTCGTCATCATATCAGGAGAAAGCAAACTAAACGAATTGGTTGGCTATGGAGATAACATGTCGAAGAATAGCGACGAGCAACCACCATACTTCAAGAAGTTTCTAAAAGATTATGAAAGTGTGGTGAAAGCCGTACGCAAAAACAACGTACAAACACCTACAACGCAGATGCCCATCAAGCGAAAGGTGGAGCCATTGCTTACTTGTAAGTGGAGCCAGTATTTTCCTTATAACAAATATACGCTTAAAATTGATGGCAAAACAACGCCTACTGGCTGTGTAGCAACTGCAACAGCACAAGTGATGTACCACCACAAATGGCCCAAAAAACGTCCTGCAGGGTATGTTAAAAAAGAGGGCGACGAAGCCAGGAAGAGTCCTACTTATTGGTGGGGTGATATGAAAGACACCTCAAACAAGATGTTTTCAGAACGATCTAGGCAAGCTGTTGGCGTGCTGATGCGCGACATTGGCAAAGCCGTTAACATGAGATATTACCACAAAGGGAGCGACTCAAACTTGCAATATGCGTGCAATGCACTTCGAGATAAGTTTGATTATACGGTACGTTTCCTTGATAAAGACTTCTTGCCTGCTAACGAGTTCCTCAAAGAAGTGATGCAAGAAATATCCAACGGCTATCCTGTTTTGGTTTGCGGAGGCCCACATGCCTATGTTTACGACGGCTATGATGAGCGTGGTTTTCTACATACCAACTGGGGATGGGAAGGACTAAACGATGGTTATTTTGATATAAACACCGTTTATTTAAATGTTACGGGCTTTGCGCTTAGTGGCACGTTTTGGGATGACATGTCTGTTGTTTTTGCCCATCCCAATGACGGTAAGGCCGTTCCTTTTAAGGAAATAGAACGTGGATTGGATGCTCGCACCACCACTGCATTCACCATTAGCAAAACAGAAGCAACACGAACAGAGAAATTGAGCGCTTCAATTATAAAGTTAGGCTCATATAGTCCTGTTAAAGGAAAGCTGGGTGTGTTTACCGGTAAGGTTGCACTGGCACTTTATAACCACAAGAATGAACGGGTGAAAATATTTAACTCTGCCAGCGACAACCTAGTTTGGGCATCCATTTTCACCTCTATGAGTTTTGATTTGACTAACATTAGCTTTGAAGGTTTACCCAATGGACACTATCGTTTGGTGCCCGTCTTCTCTGAAATGCTTGATGAACAGACTAAGAAAAACGGCGAGTGGAAACCCATTAACCACGCCAATGAAATGGAAGTTGAACTCACAACAAATGCTGTTCGCATCAACACCAACAACCCCCAAAATGTTGTTACTATTGAAAAGAGGCCAAGTGTGCTTGCTCCTTTCTATGAAGACTCGGGCAAGATGGGAGCTTTTAGTTTCACCATGTATAACCCAGGGCGAGAAGAAGTGCGTGGCGACTTGGTGATGACACTTAAAAGCCTTGAAACCAATAAGGTTTATAATGCCTTCTTACTTACCCCTAACGTTGTTGCACAGCGTCTTGGGCACACCTCTTTCACCATCAACATGCAGGCATTATACAATAATCCTGGCGATTTCGGCAAATTAAAAACTGGTAAATATAGTGTAACCCTATCTATAAAGGTTAAGAAAAAGAATTCGGAATATATTGTTCCCATTACAATGAAAGAGTCTTTTGAAATAGAAGTGGTGCCCGATCCGCAGCAAGGAACAATTGAATTTAATTTTGTAGACTTCATAGTAGATGGTGCTAACGCCAATTACAGCACCTTCCAGCTGAACAAAATAAAAGAGATTGGCTTGCAAGTGCATGCCAGGGTGGCTGGATATCAAATCAGAGAAGGGTATCGTGGGCGCATTTATTATCGTTTGCTCGACCTGACAGAAAACAAATGGATTGATTTAGGCTCTGCCAATAATGTTTATCTGCCTTGCGAAAAGCCAAACGATGCCAGCAAAACACGTGTTACTTTTAACGCCTCGATGTTGAAAGCCAACCACGCTTACGAAATACATCTTGAAATTGACCGAGGTGGAAAACGTGAAGACGTTTGGAATCCTAATGCAAAGCGCAATGTGTTCTACACGGTTGACGATTTGAAGACTACTGCAATCGACTCGCTCGAAGCAGATGACAAAGCTCCAAAGCGCATATTTAATCTCGAAGGGGTGCGGCAAACGCAGGCTTGGGAAAACCTTCCAGCAGGCATCTATATTGTAGATGGAAAGAAGGTGATGAAGAAATAAGCCGTAGTTCGCCTCGCTTTTAAGCGCAGAAGAAATGATACTAAAAAGGTTGTCTTTATACACATAAAGGCAACCTTTTGATGTAATTATATCTCAATGAAATATGGTTGCAAGGAAAAAGTTTCGCAAGTGCATGGTAAATTGTTGCACTAAAGCATGAACTTGCAGAACGAAAGGAAATGAGTTGGTATCGTTTTAAGATCTATTTCTGGGTATCCATTTACTCGTACTGCGAGTAACGTTCCTTCAAATACGTCCCGAACTCATCCTTTGTCAGCGTACGCAGCTGCTGGGAAGTGCTGGCCGTGTATCTAGACGACACGAACAAAAGTTGTGTTGAGGTGCAACGCTTATGCTTATTGTTGTGCAAACAATGGTTCAACTCCAACTCCG
>ERZ773014.1050-NODE-1050-length-18090-cov-14.871638_pt1 | contig 18090 bp, 14 predicted proteins | sample MGYA00580841_ERZ773014 | MGnify/ENA primary metagenome ERZ773014 (study PRJEB29015, sample SAMEA2737989) | human oral metagenome | biome: human oral; feature: human-associated habitat; material: dental | place: China | collected 2067 ...
GGGCGGTGGTGTCGGATACGTAGGCCGGTGGTGCTGGTCCGCCCGGACGTGCACAATGTGACCGGGTGCCCGCCAGGAGGTACTGACCTCTCCGGGGCGTTTAGGAGGCGCGAGTGTACGGGCGCAAGGCGACCAAGCTGCTGAATATGGTACGCAGGTTCTTGGGGAAAGAGCCCAGTCCCACCTCAGCGCCCACCGGGCCGGGGCGTGGTCACCGGGCCGAGGCCAGCAAGGACCAGGATCTTGCCCGCAAGGTGTACACCCCCGTCCAGCAGGCTAAGCGGACCGACCAGGGTGTCGCGGGACGGGCCGGTTACGCCTACGACGCCGGACGCCAACTGCACCGGCAGGGTCGGTTTAAGGAGACTCTTGACGCTTTTAAGGAGTTTTTGGAGCTTTTTCGGCAGGTAGAGGGGAGTGAGAAGGACCAAGGGGACTGCCTGCACGGTATTGGCGCGGTCCGCGGGGACCTGGGCGACTACGAGGAGGCCCTGGCTGCCGGGGACGAGGCGCTGGAGCTCTTCGGTCAGGTGGAGGGCACCCAGAACGAGCAGGCGTACTGCCGGTACAATATGGCTATCTCCCTGCGGAAAATGGGGAGTTACGAGGAGTCCCTGGACGCCTACAAGGAGGCCCTGGCACTTTTCCGGCAGGTAGAGGGGAGCACGGAGGAGCAGGCGAGCTGCCTGCGTGCCATGGGGGTCGTCTACGGCTACCTGGATCGGCGCGAGGAGGCGCTGGACGCCTACCGCCAGGCCCTGGATCTCTACCGTCAGGTGGAGGGGTGTCAAGGGGACCAGGCCGACTGCCTGTTCAGGGCAGGGTTCCTCGAGGACAGCTACGAGGACTCCCTGGCCGCCTACCGCCAGGCCCTGGACCTCTACCGCCAGGTGGAGGAGTGCGAAGAGGACCAGGCCGACTGCCTGGAGGCCATAGGCGCCATTGAGGCGGGATAGCGCCGGGGCTGTCGGGCTGCGTGAGGGACCGCACCCGCCGACAGGGCTGGGTCCGGTGGGGCAGGGGGGATGATGGTGGCCATGGACAACGACCTGCATGAGGCCATTGCCGACAGGCTCCGTGAGACCATCCCTGATCCCGTCCTGGAGGCCATTGGCCCCGAAGGTTTCCAGGAGGCCCTGACCCGTGTCTGCTCCGCGATGGAGATGCGCGTCGGCGAACGCCTCTCGGAGGGTCTCAGTGACGCCGAGCTGGAGGAGTTCAGCGACCTGGCCGACTCGGCGACCGACGAGGAGGTCACGACCTGGCTCCAGCTCCACCGCCCCGACTACGAGGACGTCATTATGGACGTCATTGTAGAACTCATTGACGAAGTGGCCCTGCAGCTCACCCGCGCCTTCGTGACCTACTCAGCAGGCACGGACCAAGAGCCCCGGACCCCTGACGACGGCTCCCAGGACCACTGAGGTCTGAGTCGTCTATAGGGTTATCCACGGGCGTCTTGGGTGCCTCTGACGGGTGGCTGCCAGGTCAGGGGCGTGGCCCTGTTGCTCAAGGGTTGTTCAGGGACTCCCACCTCCTGGATGAGGGGCGGTATTCCCGTGTCATAGGTCAGGCGACGCCCGCGACCTCACCTCCTGGATGAGGGGCGGCGTTTCAGGGGTACGGCGGCGGCTACCGGGCTAGAGTCGGGTCATGACGAAACCGTTGTCCGTAGCTGCTGGTCCGTTAGGGATCCTGCTGCTGGCCGCCTGCTCATCGGTCACCCCGGGCGTCTCGGGCAGTCCGGACGTCCCGGCTAGCCCGCCTGGGACGACGCAGCTCAGCACCACATCCCCCTCTCCCACCGTCGAGCCGAGCATGAACCCCAACGCACCCTCTAACCCCTCTGCCACCGATTCCACCGATTCCACCGGCGCGCCCGCCACGGCCCCTGTCCCGACGACTTTGCTATCGGACACGTTCCCTCCCGTGTTTTTCACATTTCAGCCTATGTCTTTTTCCCATTATCCCCGGTTACACTTACGTGGTGCTGTCGAATCTCATACGCAAACTTCTGCGGGGCCAGACTTTCCGAGAGTGGTTTGTCGAGTTCTTACAGTTTTGCACCGTGGGCTTGGGCGCCTACATCGTCGACGTCGGCCTTTTCAATCTTTTGGCCTACTCGCTTCCGATCGACCTTCCCGGCGACAAATCGCTCACCGCCAAGATCGTCTCCGTGACCGTCTCCGTGATCTTCGCCTGGGTCGCCAACAGGCTGTGGACATTCAAAAAGAGGCGCAGCGAGAACAAGGGGCGGGAATTCGCCATGTTCGCGCTCGTGAACCTCGGCGGCCTGGTCATCGCCCTCGGCTGTTTGGGCTTTTCCCGCTACGTCCTGCATTTGACGACCCAGTTTGCGGACAACGTCTCCGGCAACGTCGTCGGCCTCGTGCTCGGCACAGCCTTCCGGTACGTCATGTACCGCTATTTCGTTTTTTCCCCGGCCTCTCACGACAAGAAAGTCGCCTCTCGCGGCGAAAGGGCCGCCGGCGTTTAAAGAAAAGGCTTCGACAAGTCCGACGGCTTGCCGCCGGCGCCCGCGACAGACCCTCGGCAAACCGGTCCAGACCTCGGACGATGTCCCTATCGCCGCCGCCTGCGCGCGCCCACCGAGACGATCGCCCCGGCCGGGAGGATATCCTGCGGATTGATCGACTTCGGGACGGCGTTGAGGGTCAGCCGGAAGATCGGCGGCGCCGCCTGCGCCAGCTCGAGCCTGCCGCCCGCGCCCTCGGCGAGGCTGCGCGCCAGCGGAAGGCCGATTCCAGTTGAGCCGCCGGTCGAGACGCCCTTGTTGAAGATCGCATCGACAAGGTCCTCGCGTATGCCCTCGCCTTCGTCGGAGATGTCGATCACCACTCCCTTGCCGACTTTCCGCGCCGCTACCTTCGTCGTCCCCCCGCCGTATTTGAGGGAGTTCTCGATGAGGGTCGCGACGATCTGCGCGAGGGCGCCGGGCGTTGCGAGAACGGCCACTCCGGCGTCGTCCTCGAATACGAGGCGTCTGTCGGCCTTGGCGAAAGAGCGCTCCCACTCATCGGACTGCTGTTCGAAGAGCTTGGAGAGGGAAACCGCCTCGGTGCTGGCCTCAACCGCGCGGGAGGAGCGCAGCAGATCGGCGACGACGCCGGTGAGCCGCTCCACCTGTTCCAGGCACGAGGCGGCCTCCTGACGGACCTCCTCTTGCTCGGAAAGGTACTCGATCTCCTCAAGCCGCATCGACAAGGCGGTGAGCGGCGTGCGCAGCTGGTGCGAGGCGTCCGCGGCGAACTGCCTCTCGGCGGCGATGCGCCCGGCCATGCGGTCCGCGGTTCTCACGAGCTCCTCGTAGACGAGGTCGATCTCCTCTATTCCGGATTTCTTCATGCGCGGGCTCGCCTGGCCGGCGCCGATCTGCTCCGCGGCCGCGGCGAGGTAGATGAGCGGCGCGGATATTTTCCGCGACTGGCGGCGCGCCAAGGCGACGGCCACGAGGAAGGACACCGCGACGGCGGCCCCGCCAAGGGAGATGAACAAACCGATCCTGCGCCACACAGCGCTTCGCTCTATGCCCACCGTCACCTGCGCCCCCGAGGTTCCCGTGGCCGTGTGCTCGATGGCGTCCTCGTCGGTTTGCGCGCCGACTTCCGCCTTCTCCCCCGAGATCGCGACACGGACGAACATGGGGTATGTCGCGCCATCGACGGTCGCGCGCATGACGTCGAGGGGCAGGACGTCGAAGTTGCCCTGCTGCCCTCTGCCCTTCAGCCCTTCGCGCTGATCCGAGACGTTCTTGTCGACGACGTTGGCGATCTGCGTTGCCCGGCGATGGACGTCCTCGTCCGCGCTGCGAAGGATGTAGAGCGAGCCCAAGGCTATACCCGGCAGGCCGAGCAGGAGGACGGCGACCGTCACGGCGACCGTCGTCATCGTGAGGGCCCGCCTGCGCATCGCTCACTCCCTTTCGAGACGGAATCCCACTCCGCGCACCGTCGAAATGTAGCGCGGATCCGAGACGGAATCCCCGAGCTTCCGGCGCAGCCACGAGACGTGCATGTCGAGCTTCTTCGAGGCGTCGTCCTCCGGCGCGTCCCACACGTCCCGCATGATGTCAGCGCGGGAAACCGCCTGCCCGGCGTTGCGCGCGAGGACCACGAGCAGGTCGTACTCCTTGCCGGAGACCCCGAGTTCCGTCGTTCCTCGGACGACCCTGTGGGCGGGAACGTCGATGACCAAATCTTGGACACGGATGACGTCGCTCTCGCTGGCTTCGCTTCGGCGCAGCACTGCACGCACCCGCGCGAGAAGCTCGGCGAGGCGGAAAGGCTTGGTGACGTAGTCGTCGGCTCCGGCGTCGAGGCCGACGACCATGTCGACCTCTTCCGAACGGGCCGTGAGGATGAGAATGGGAAATATCCACCCTTGGGAGCGTGCATGGCGTGCGACGTCAAGGCCGTCCATGTCGGGAAGGCCGAGGTCCAGGATGGCGACGTCCACGCCGCCGCCCATCGCCTCAATGGCGTCCCGGCCGGTCTCCGCCAAATGCACGTCGTATCCCTCCCGCCCGAGGGCGCGCAGGAGTGGTCCGGAGATCGCGGTGTCGTCCTCTACAAGAAGCATCTTCGTCATGAGCTGATTCTAATGCAATTCCGTTACAATTTGCCTGCCCGTCTTAGGAAATCTTTACTCTTAAAACACCGAGTCGCAGGCCGCCGCTTTCCGAGGGCTTAACGGCGCTCCCAGTTCATAAAGAACGCATACCCAAAAGGCCGTCCCTTCACTTGCGTACAAGCCGATCCCCCGCCCGGGCGGCCGCCCGAATCGCGGCACTTTCCCCAAGCGTCGCGCAAGCGCCGGGCGCTCGCCCAAGCAAAGGCCCGTCACGACGAGGGCATCCTCCGCACCTCGACCGCTTCGATCTTTCCGAAACCTTGAAGATTCGGGCTTCCGGCCTGAACGAGCGTATAGCGGCCGGGCACGAGCGAGCGCAAGGTTTCCGCGGTTTCGCTGTCCGTCAGGATCGTCCCCGATTCGGCGACGTCGACCAAACGCGAAGCAAGGTTGACCTTGGGCCCGAAAATGTCGCCAAAGCGCGAGACGACGCCTCCCCACACGAGGGAGGCTCGCACCGGGAGCATGCCGGGCACCTTCCGCAGTTCGTCCACGACGTTCGTCACCACCCGCGCGCCGGTGTCGAGGTCGTCGGCGATGTAGAGAAAGGCGTCTCCGATGCTCTTGACCACCCGCGCGCCGTGGGCGTGTATGGCCATGCGGCAGGTGAAGTCGAACTCCTCGACGAGCTCGATGAACTCGGCCGATCCCAGCTCGTTCGATCGATTCGTGAAGGCCACCATGTCGATGAATCCGAAGGCCCTGCGCAGGGTGACGTCGGATGCCTCGGTCAGCTCCATCTGGGAGACTTCTGTCTCGCTGCGTCGGAGAAGGGCGACCATGTGGCGCCTCCACGAGTATTCCATCTGCCGACGCAGATAATCCTCGTAGTCGACGATGTTGTCGAGAACCCAGAACCTGGCCGAGATCCCGTCAAGCCCGAGTTCCCTGCGCGCATAGTCGACGAGCACCTCGTGCTGCCAAAGAACGAGGCGGTCGGACATGTGGGATTGGGCGCGATTGAGCGATTCCAACGTTTCGTAGGTCAGCAGGCCCGAGCGAAGCGCCTTCGCGTGAAGCCGCATGGCGTCGACGTCGCCGTCGGTGAATATCCGTTTCTCGCGACTCTCCGAGACCGTGGGAAAACCCATGGCCAGCCAGAAGCGGAGGGCCGTTTCGACGTCGAGCCCCGCGAGCTCAGCCGCCTGCAGGAGGGAATATCGCTCCCCTCCGCCGAGCATGCCGCGCGCATGCCGTTCGACGGTGTTGAGCGGCACGCTTTCATCGACCGACCGGCTCTCATCGTCCTGCCGTCTCTCATCGATCTGTCGGCTTTCGACGCCGGAAAGCCCCTTCTCGTTGCGGTCCACGGCCTCGCCTCCGGACCCGTCGTCCGTTTCCATTCCTTTTACATCGTGCAATTGTGTCACGTACCTCCCTCGTTTTGTGCCTTCAATCACACACTATACGGCACGGCGGAGGCCCGCGTCACGCGTTGTGGATGAGCGTCGCCCGTCGAGTGGCGGCTCGGAGGAGATCGGCGCCGCCGAAAAGCAGGCAGAGACGGAAGAAACCGGCGCCTGCGCCCCAAGAGCCCATGACAACTGATCCTGGCCCCGTCTGCCGCGGCGGCCGCGCCTCAGCCCGCCGCCCTTCAGCCCAAAGACTCCAGGTCTGCCCATAAACTCCGGGTCTGCCCAAAAACTCCAAGAATTGCGCTCATGGACAGGCGGACAGCCAGCCGCGTCCCCCGCCTCGAAGAGGCGCCGGCTCAACGACGCTCTTTCCCGGCAGGCTCAACGACGCTCATTTGCAACAGGCTCAATGACGCTCTTTCGCGACAGGCTCCGCAAATCTTCCACGCCTCGAAGAGGCGCCGTGGATTGCGCCGGAGGAGAATGCTCCTATGGCCGCAAGGATTCGAATCGATAAACTTGGTCCATGACAAACATTCGCACCCCCAGCGCCATCGACGCACTCGCGAACGAGTACTTTCACGCAGACCTCGCTTTGTCTCCCGAAGCGGCCACCGTCGTGGGTACGGACGACGCCGACCACGGAGCCCTTTCAGACTATTCTCCGGCCGGCGTGGACGAGCAGCGCAGCTTGATATCCGGGACCCTAGCCAAGCTAAACTCCCTTCCGATCGCCGACGACGTCGATCGGATCACCGTGGCGGCGATGAACGAGCGCCTCGGGCTGGAGCTCGAGCTCATCGACTCCGGCGAGAGGTGCGGCGAGATCAACGTCATCGCCTCGCCCATCCAGGGCGTCCGAGACATCTTCGACCTCATGCCCACCGAAACCGAGGCCGACTGGGACAACGTCAACCGCCGTCTCGGCGTCGTCGCCGAAGCCCTCGAAGGCTACAAAGAATCCTTGCGGCAGCGAATCGCCTCGGGGCCGCCGATCCCGGCGCGCCAGATCGAGAGGTGCGCGGAGCAGTGCGAGGGCGCCGCCGGCTCGGCCTCCCCCTTTCTCCATCTGGTGAACAAACGGCCCGAAGTCGCCGCGAACGCCGACTCGGCGCGCGTGGCCTACGGCCAGCTCGCCGATTTCCTGCGGGAGACGGCATTGCCGACGGCGGTGGAGGAAGACGCCGTGGGCCGCGAGCGCTACAGCCTCTTCTCGCGCCACTTCCTCGGCGCGGACATCGACCTCGACGAGACCTACGAATGGGGGAAGGCCGAGCTCGCGGAGATCGTCGCGGAGCAGGAAAGGACGGCGCGCGAGCTGTACGGACCCGGTGTCGGCGTGCGCGAGGCGATGGAGAGGCTGGATTCGGATCCCAAGCGCAAGCTCTCCGGCGTCGACGCCCTGCAAAGGTGGATGCAGGAGACGGCGGACGCCTCGGTCGCCGCGATGTCCGAGCATTTCGACATTCCCGAGCCGCTGCGCACGATCGAGTGCTGCCTGGCGCCGTCGGGAACCGGAATCATCTACTACACGCCCCCGACGGGCGATTTCTCGCGGCCGGGCCGCATGTGGTGGTCCGTGCCTTCCGGCGTCACGGAGTTTGCGACCTGGAAGGAAAAGACCACCGTCTACCACGAGGGTGTTCCGGGCCACCACTTGCAGATCGGGCTCACAACGTACATGCGCGACTTGCTCAACGACTGGCGCCGGAACGGAACCGCGGGAGGATGCTGGGTGTCGGGCCACGGCGAGGGCTGGGCCCTCTACGCCGAGCAGCTCATGGCCGAGCTCGGGTACATGGACGAGCTGGGCGACCGCATGGGCGTGCTCGACTCGATGCGGCTGCGCACCTCGCGCGTGGTGGTGGATCTCGGCGTTCACCTGCGCAAGAACGCCGGCCCGTGGGGCGAGGGCACGTGGGACGCCGATTCGGCGTGGCGCTTCCTGCGTGAGAACGTCGCCAGCGACGACGCCTTCCTTCGCTTCGAGCTCAACCGCTACCTGGGGTGGCCGGGGCAGGCGCCGTCGTACAAGATCGGCCAGCGCATCTGGACGCAGCTTCGCGAGGAGGCCCGGGCGAAGGAGGGCGCGAACTTCGACCTCAAGGCGTGGCACAACAGGGCCCTGTCGATCGGCTCGGTGGGACTGGACGTTCTGCGCGAGGCCTTGGCGTGAGCGGGTCCTCACGGGGGCATGCGGGTGAGGCCGGGCATGCCGGCGATACCGGGTATGACCCAGCGGGCGAGGCCGGGCGCAGACGATCCGCGGATCTGGCCGATGGCAAGGGTGACGCCACAGATTCGTTTGCCGAAATGCCACCCGAAAACGAATGGGCGAAGAAGCCGTTTGCGAATGAATCGGCGATTGATGCGCCGGACCGGGGCTGGGTTAGCACCCGCCCAACGCCTCAGCGGACGCGCGGCGGCAGGCTCGGCCTAACGGGCAACGGACCGCTCCGGCTGGCTCTGGCCAGTAAATCGCCCGCGCGGCTGGCCACGCTGCGGGCCGCGGGTTTCGATCCGCTCGTCCAGGTCTCCGACGTCGACGAAGAAGCCCTCCTCGAATCGGTCCGCGGCGGGCCGGCGCAAAAGGTCCTCGCCCTCGCAACGGCGAAGGCCCGTGCGGTGGCATATGACCCGCGCGAGGTGGCGGAGGCCGATTTCGTGATCGGCTGCGATTCGATGTTCGAGTTCGACGGCGAGGCAGTCGGCAAGCCCGGCAACCCAGAGAAGGCGCGGGACCGCATCGCGCGCATGGCCGGGCGCAGCGGACTCCTTCACACGGGCCACCAGATCGTCCATCTGGAGAGCGGGGCGTCGCTGGGGGCGGTTTCCCACGCCGTCGTCCATTTCGCGCCGATGTCCGACGCCGAAGTCGAGGCATACGTCGCCACCGGGGAGCCGCTGCACGTGGCGGGCGCCTTCACCGTGGACGGATTGGGCGGGCCGTTTGTCGAGAGGGTCGACGGCGACTATCACGGCGTGGTCGGCATCTCGCTGCCGCTGCTGCGCGCCATGCTGGCGAACTGGGGCGTCTCGATCACCCGGCTGTGGCAGCCGCCGGTCAAGTTGGCGGGCGATGCTACACACTCGCCCGCTGTCGAATCTGTCTTGGCCGCCGCAGATGGCACTCCATCCGATAGCAGCATCGACAGTGGTGCCGCCGGCGTCGCCGATGCGAGCGGTGCAGCGGAAGTGCCGGCTGCCGGTTCGGGGCGTCCAAAACCCAGAGGCAAGCCATTGAGCGACAAGACACCGAGCGCCAAACCGCTGCGCGGCAAGCCACACAGCAGCAGACGCCGAAAAGGCGCGGACGGTTTCATTTTGTGCCCCTGCGGGGTCGAACACTGGGGCTTGGCGGGCGCCGCGGGGATCCTTGCCTTCCGCGAGCGCGAATCGATCGAGGTGCTCGTGCAGCTGCGCGCCGAATGGTCGCATTCGGGCGGAACATGGTCGAACCCGGGCGGGGCGATTGGCTGGTCGGAGACGCCGCTGGAGGGCGCGCTGCGCGAATTCGAGGAGGAGACGGCGATCGGCGCCGGCAGCCTCGATGTGGTCGGCAGCATCGTGCGCGATCACGGCGACTGGCGCTACACGACGTTCGCGGCCCGCTGCGAGACGGCCGAGCCCGTGCCCAACGACGAATCCCTCGCGCTCGAATGGGCGTCCCTCGACGATTTGCTGCAGGGCCGCCTCGACCGGCCCGTGCACCCCGCTTTCGCCGAAGATCTGCCGCGCCTGGCCGAGGTCATCCATGACATTCTCTAACATAAAAATGAAAACATTTAAGACTTTCAAACAAAAGTTTCGTCATAAAACTTAAAGAAAGTTTATGAGGCTCGCCGAGATAAAAACACCTCATTCATCACTTAATGTTATTTTTAAACATACGACGCATTAAATCTCCAATTTTTTTAAGAATAGATGCCGTACGATCATAGTTATAAAGAAGATTAACAGCTTCTTCTTTTGTTTCATCTAAATTGTTTACGACCTCTATCCAGCAAATTAACTCAATATCAGAGGCATCACGAGGCAGACCCTCTATACGACGTTTAATGTGTTTGCCAAGCCACCGATTCCAAACCTTTGCACTGTCAATATCATTATTTTTCAACAAACGTTTCACAGTTTTAGCAAAAGTTGCGGAATAAGATCCACCGCCAACAGTTACACTTCGATTTGCCATCCTCTGAAGATTCTCTTCAGAAGTGTTCGAGCAGGAAAGAATACGTACAACCAGCTCGAAAAAGCGATGTCTACTATTTGCTTCAATATCCTTAAGCTCTGACCACTGTTCGAAAACAAGCTCAAAAAAACCGTCATTAAGCATTTTATCGTTAAAACAAGGAGAAGAAAGATAGCCTAACCAAGCATTTTTAAAAGAGTCTCTCTTCTTAAAAAGAGTGAATATATTTTCCCGAGCAAACTTTGCATCTACAGCGTGGATGAAAGACAAATTACTCGCAATAGCAGGTTCTGCAATATCCAGCACGGGTTGAGGTGCCGTCAAAAAGCTTGTGAGAGCATTTTCTTCCTCTTTAGTCAGTTTTATATTATCAAATTTATTACGCCGCCCTCTTCGATCAATTTCTTTGATCCAATATAACACAACGGAACTAGGCCACGCATTTAGCAATATTTTCTCGTTGAACGCAGTTTGACCTTTGGCTATATAGGTAAATTTTTCCACTTGTTCACAAAACAGGCCCTTTGCAAGTTTTCTGAGTTTTGCGACACTCTCAGTTTCACCACTTTCGATTCGCTTTTCAATCTGACGGACAAGGAAGCGCCCTATCGAATCGGCTGATCCAAACTCCTCGACACACGAGGAGACAAGTTGAACCACTTCTATAAATAAACTCTCTCCCATTTCGGCCTTAGCCCATCCATCTATAACTGCGTTAAACAGCTCAAGTTTCCTCGAAGTCTCTTTAGTATCTTCGGTGCCGTTAAGAACGCCTCGGGCTAGTAAGTCTTCCCATAAGGCGATACCAGCGGAAGGGTTTCGCTCAACAGCTTCTTGAAACAAAGAGACCAAACCTCCCCAACTCGGTCCGTAGATTTTCCATTCTGAATAATCGAGCGACAACAAATCGTCGAGAAGAGAATGAACATTCGTCTCGGCGTTTGCCAAAAAGTCACCTACGGACATTGGCGGCTTCTCCCCAATGGAAACAAGAATACCTCCACAGTCAGTCTCTGGATGTTCACGAGGCTTGAAGCCGTTCTCAACTTCGAGTTCTTTCTTCATCGTTAAGGCCGCCTCCCACTTAGGAGCAAGGGCCGTAAGCCACACAAGCAAGTTATACTTAACATAAGCATAGTCTCGTCCAGAAGACGCGTCATCCTCTAAGGGAACATGATTCTCTATAGACACAAGAACTTTGTTACGCACTTCTTCTGAAGTGCCTCCGATTGCGGCCTTAAACACTTGATACAACTCATGTTTGAGAACGAAATTGAACAGCGCTTCACGAGACAATGCCCATTCAATCTTTTCATCGGCCGTTCGAGACTTATCAACGGACACAAGATGTAAGGCAAGGCGGCGGAAAAGGGTGCGCCCAAAAGACCACCAACGATCGGGTAGCGTGGTGTGTCGTCGATCTTGAATAGCTTTCTCTCCGTAATCTCGCAATCCGTCAATCACGGCGTCGCATTCTGAACGAAATTGATCTTGTTCGTGCGGTTCGATTCCATAACGTATATACCTATACGGCTCAGATCTTTCTTTATCATAATAAGCCTCCAAAAGTTCATAAGCTTCTGCAAGTGAATCTTCCAGAACAGCACCAAGGCAAGGGTCGCCTGGATTAGCCAATTCAACAGCCTTTTGGACTCTCTTCGTCAACCAGTACTCCCCCATAGTCCAACTTACTTCTACGCCAGGGAAATCTTTTGGCTTTGTTTCGAACAGCTTGGAGTCTTCGTCACTTTCACATTCAGAACCAGACACAGGAAGCTCTATCTTGAGGTAAGGTCGAAGAATTGATCGCAAGGCGAAAAGATCTTGAGGCACACCGTTAGCAAATAACCAATGGTCTTCTAGAACATTCAAAGATCGACCAACGACGGATGTGAGCAGGAAGGTTTTCCATCGTCTAGCAGCATCTCTATCCTTCTGGGCAAGGTCAACTACACTCCCGAATGCCTTTTGATAGAGCGAAGCAGACATAGACTGCCCCATTTTTTGTACGGTCTGGAAAGCTGCACCGCACAGATCTGGTGAGGCTATGAAGTTCTTGACAAACCAACGGCCAAGAACATCGAAAGCTTCATTGTCTTGAACCGCAAAGTTAGGCTTGAACAGCCCCTCAAACTCAGGACGCGTTTCCAACCAATGCAACCATTCAAGTTTGCTTTCTTCCGAGGCAGAGTCAGTTGCCTCGACAAAACCTTCCGCGGCGTCAACACTGGAAAAGAGCATCGAAAGAAAACTATCGTCGGCTTCAGTCAGGTTATCGACACCCAATGAAACGATCCTGCCGAAACGATTACGGTAGGCTTCTTTACCTTTAACCAAATTAAGCCAGTTCTGGAGTGATGGCAGAAGGTTTTTGTAACTACATCCAAAGGAAATAGTCTTGACATTAAGTCGCTTCCAATCCTGACCTTTAACCTCATCTTCGTGAAGAAAAGCATAGAGAGACGCGTTTGATGGTAAAGCCAACGTCAAATAGCGCATGGTCGGATCATTCAAACCATAACCAATGAAAACAACGACATTCTCTTGAAACAGCGTTCTGAGAAATCGAGTTGCCCATGCTTCGTACAGATATGCTCTCCCAAGGTCTCTATCCGTAAGGATCAGTTCATTAGGACTTCGCGTAACTGACCCATGAAGATGCACCAGCCCCTCCATTTGATCACCGAGCGGAAGAGCCGGGCTATTCCATATATCGGATATTTTGATATTTTCGTCTTCTGCGGCCTTCTCCAAATGCAAGTCAAAGTTTGTAGTGACCACACGGAATCGTTTGTAGGCAGATGCTAGTCTTACTATGGTCTTGTGGATATCGTTTGGACAGGAATCCGATGGGTCAAGTAGAACCTTCGCCCGTTTGTGAACATTGTAGGGAGGCTTCAAAGATGTCAGCCTGCCAAGAAAAGTGTCGATAGGTTCGCCCTCCTGATAAGGCGATTCGGCCTCTTCACCCATCTTTTCCGCAAGATCCTTGAATAACGGCAGATTAGAAGGAGGGGCGCACGAGGCACCTGCCCCGACAAAGAAAACCACGCGTCCGTCTGCATGTGCATCAATTAGCTCCTGCGGAAGTTCGCTGTAATCAGTAGTCTGCTGCGTTTTCTTTTCCACTTGAGTCAGCTCCGTTTCTCGATGTGTCCAGTCACGGTGGATGAGGTGAGCGCAATCCGCCGCACTGAGTTTGCGCCTAAGTCAATATTCGGTTCAATCTGAGCGAGCCGAGCCATCGCCGCCCCGGCATCGCACCGATGAACCGCAGGCACAATCATACTCCTTCAAGCGCTTTAAGCCCGCCTTTTCCACGGAACTGGCCCGCGCACCCCGCCTTAGCCGAAGATCTGCCGAGCCTAGGCTTTCCCGACTGCTTCCCATGATGTCGCTCATCGGGCGCTTGGGACGCTGGCGGCTGATCCTCGGCGGGATTGCGCAGGCGTGCATGGCTTCTCCTCGGGGCTCTGGAGCAGCAGGCAAGGTGTGGGCTTGGACCGGCTCAACGGCTCGCCGACGAGGTCTTCTGTCAACTTGTGACCACCAGGCCGATCGAGTCGACCAACCAATGGAGTCTGCAGCGCCCCGCCGAAGCATGCGTCACGCCGGTGTGCTGCGCCCCCGATACAATGTCCGCATGGATCAGTTCATCACCCCCGCTGTCCGGTGTGACGGCGCCGCCACCGAGGCGGCCGAGTTCTACGCCGAGACCTTCCGCGAGGGCTCCGTCGTCGAGCGGGCACCCGGGCTTGCGGCGACGGCCAGCATCCACGGTTTCAGGCTCTCGCTCATCGACGGCGGCAAGCAGTACGCCCCGAACCCGTCGATCAGCTGCATCCTGAACTTCGATCCGCTTCTGTTCGGCGGCGAGGAACAGGCCCGAACCTACCTTGATGAGCTCTACGAGCGGCTCAGCACCGGCGGCGTCCTCGCGGAGCTAGGCGAGTACCCCTTCTCGCCGCGCTACGCCTGGGTCCGCGACCGCTTCGGCATGACCTGGCGGCTCATGCTCACCGACCCGGCCGGCGAGCCGCGGCCCTTCGTCCTCCCCTGCTTCACATTCGGCGACGCCAACCACGCCAACGCCGAGAAGGCCACTGACGCCTGGATCGCCCTGTTCGACGACGCCCACCGCGGGGCGCTCCGCCGCTACGAGGAAGGCGGGCCGATGGAGGCCGGCACGGTCATGTTCACCGACTTCACCCTGCGCGGCACATGGATGGCGGCCATGGACTCTGGGACCTTCCACGACTTCACCTTCACGCCCGGGGTCTCCATGATCGTCTCCTGCCGGGACCAGGAGGAGATCGACCGCTACTGGGCAGGCCTGTCGGCAGTGCCCGAGGCCGAGCGCTGCGGCTGGTGCGTCGACCGCTGGGGCGTCTCCTGGCAGGTGGTCCCCCGCAACATCGCCGAGCTCATGGCCGACGCGGCCACGCGCGAGCGGATCCTGCAGATGGGCAAGATCGACCTGGCCAGCCTGTGAGCCGCTGTCGGCCCCCTACCATCTGACTTCGCCCAATCCTCGACGGCATCCCACGCGACGCGGAATGAGCCAAGTCAGGCCGCAACCTGACCGCCGGTCTTTTCCGCGGGCCCCTTCTGACGACTCACCCCTCCTCTCTAACGACTCGCCCCTCCCAGCGAACGCCCGCCATTCTCTTGGTAGGCTTGGGCGCATGAGTGCAAAGAACGCGTGGGGCCGAGGCCTGGCAACTGTTTCCGACGGACGTATTCTCGACGTGTGGTATCCGGAGCTCGGATTCGGCGAGCCCGCCGAGGGCGCCGACCTCGAGCTGGCCGAGACCGAAGACCAGATTCGCGCGGTCCAAACGCGGGCCGTCACGACGTCGATCGACGTCGACGCCGCTCCCGAGAACGCCGCCGACGCCTACCTACGCCTGCACTTGCTGTCCCATCGGCTCGTGCGCCCGAACGAGATCAACCTGGAGGGAATCTTCGGCGTCCTCGAAAATGTGGCGTGGACGAATCTGGGGCCCGTGGCCGTGGACAAGCTGACCGAGGTGCAGCTGCGCGCCCGCGCGGTCTGTGCGAACCTGCAGGTGCTCGGCGTCGACAAGTTCCCGCGGATGGTCGATTACGTCGTGCCTTCGGGCGTGCGCATCGCCGACGGCAACAACGTGCGCCTGGGCGCGCATCTGGCCGAGGGGACCACCGTCATGCACGCCGGTTTCGTCAATTTCAACGCGGGAACCCTGGGCAACGCGATGGTCGAGGGTCGGATTTCTCAGGGAGTGGTGATCGGCGTCGGTTCGGACATCGGCGGCGGAGCCTCCACGATGGGCACGCTCTCCGGCGGCGGCAAGGAACGGGTGCGCGTAGGCGAGCGCTCGCTCGTGGGTGCGAACGCGGGAATCGGCATCGCGCTCGGCGACGACTGCATTGTTGAGGCCGGCCTGTACGTCACAGCCGGAACGAAGGTCACAGTCCTGCCAGCCAAGGGCGAGGGCGGCGAACCGCGCGTGGTCTCGGCCCGCGAGCTTTCCGGGGCGAACAACATCCTGTTCCGCCGCAACTCGATCACCGGCGCCGTCGAGGCGGTCCCCCGCGCGGGCACGGGAATCGAGCTGAACTCGGCGCTCCACGCCAACTGACCGGCAACTTTAACCCCAGAAGATGAGGACGGCCCACTTCATAACCTCCGTGAGGTGAGCCGTCTTTTACGTTCCGCGCTCCTCCCTGTACGCATCAACGAACTCTTTTAACTGTTTGTTCCTTTTCAAGCAGTCGAGAAAAATGTCCTCGGTCCATTTCGGACCCTTCCTCCCCGAGCGTTTCACTATTGCTTCCACGGCCTGAAATACAAGGGAAGGATAAAGATCTAGTAGATCTTGAAGGAATTCGTTCGGCGATTGGACCAACAGCTGTCCCGGAAGAACGTCACCTTCAAAATCGCGGAGGTTGAAAGTCACGACGACATCAGCACGACCATGAATAGCTGCCGCAACAACATGCCGATCGTTTTGGTCTTTTATCTCGATCCCGTCGACAAGGTATTTCCAACCAACAATTCGCGCATCAGGAAGAGCGCGATTCATTGATCGAATCAGACGCGTAATTTTGGCTTCTGTTTCATCAGGATCCCTCCCCACTTCCCTATCACGCCTCTGAACGACACGCTTGAGCTCATCCTCAATCTTGTCGCTCCACAAAGGGCGATACGCAGGAGTCGTGCCGAGCTCAAGCAGCAAGTCTCGTAAAGTGCTGGGAACGAGTACACACGTGTCCAGAAAAGCTGAAAACACGACTCACTCACCGCGCCGAACCGCGCGAGCGGCTTCCAGGTATTCCTCAGGATCCACGTCATACTCGCCGAACATCTCTGCATCGGCGACGATGTCGCTCAGCGACTCATCGGCGACTCGTCGCTGCCTCTGTTGGTACTCCAACACGTCGATCAGGTAGAGCTGGCGGTGCCGCCGTTTCCGAAAGAACCGGATCTCACCGTCATCAAGGATGCGTATGAGCGTTGGCCGAGAAACCCCGAGCAGATCCGCAGCCTGCTGCGTCGAAAGCGTCGTGTGTTGCGGGACGATGCTGACCGCCATACCTCGACGCATTGCCTCGAGTACATACCTGATAATGTCAACCATCTCAGAAGAAAGCTCAATGGCATCCTCCCCCAGCACCAGCCGGGGCCTTTTATCTTTTTCAGTCAAATCGTCGCTAGTCAAGGGCAGAACAATCTCGCGAAACCGCCGATCAAGGTCTTGATCTAAGCTCTCAGGGAGGAATGTTTTGCTTTCGAGAGTTTGGGACACGATCTTCCCTTTCTAGATTCTAAACAACGACTGTTAAAATTTTTCGTTTTGTTCATTTTATTCATTTCGTTCGTTTCGTGTCAACTTAGAATTAAAGGCTGGTTCGCATTTTCACAGTGTCGCTACAAACTCAATGGCCTGTTACGCATCACTGCCACAAGGCAAGATTCCGCGCTCAACGCATCATAAACGCTTCCCTTGAACGACGTAGAAATCCCGATTGCCGCATGAAAAGTACCTTCGCGCACGATAGCGACCATTCTTGGCGTTCACGATGCACGAAGGCACTTTTAGCAGATACTTATCTTGACCCCAAGCGAGGGGCATTTCCCGACTCCTGACTCCGGTGGAGCCAGTCCACCCAGTAGAGTTCGAATGCGTCCGAATGCGCCCAATCCCGCCAAATTAGGAAATGTTGGCCCTAGCCCTGGCCCCGACCGGACCAGAACACCAGCCCGACGGAGTCCCGGTGCCTCAGCAAGCCCTATGCGGCAGCTAGCCCGGTCGCTAGCCCTCCGCAGCTAGCCCCGCAACAGTGCCTCGGGCAGACGCGGCAGGCGGCGGACAGCTTCGTCGATAGCGGAGTCGGTCGCCGTGAGGGAGATTCGCACGCGGTCGCGCCCGGCCTCGCCGTAGAAATCGCCCGGGGCGACGACTATGCCCAGCTCGGCGCACGCCCGAACGATGTCCCAGCCCGTCGGTGCCTCTACCACGCTGCCGCCATCGTGATTAGAACCAGCCACACCGCCGGCAGCATCGGCACCGGAATCGTCAACCACGGTGTCAACACCGCCGGCAGCATCAGCGCCAAAATCACCAGCCACACCGCCAACCGGGTCACCAGCCGCGCCGCCCGGCCGTTTTGCCGCCGCCCAAATGTAAAGCCCCGCCACGGACAGCGGGTCATTGACCAGGCCCGCGGCGTCGAGCACTGCCAGGAGCTTCTCGCGCCTGCGCGCGTAGACTGCCCGCTGCTCAGCCACATGCGCGTCGTCGCCCAGCGCCCACGTCATCGCGGCCTGCACCGGTCCAGGCATAAGGAATCCCGCGTGCTTGCGGATCTCGGCAATCGGCCCGATCATCGCCGGGTCGCCCGCGAGGAAGGCCG